>Ga0209572_1000058_pt1 | contig 268012 bp, 267 predicted proteins | sample EBPBio232012_DNA_FD_185867 | JGI IMG/M metagenome (GOLD analysis project Ga0209572, IMG submission 185867) | Wastewater treatment Type I Accumulibacter community from EBPR Bioreactor in Madison, WI, USA - Reactor 1_1/23/2012_ DNA (SPAdes)... | ecosystem: Engineered > Bioreactor > EBPR >... | reverse complement strand
GGCTCATCACATCCTGGAGGGGGAGCACCTTCCAAGGGTTCGGCTGTTCGCCGATTAAAGTGGTACGCGAGCTGGGTTCAGAACGTCGTGAGACAGTTCGGTTTATATCCGGTATGGACGTCAGGAATTTTGAGAGGATCTGCCCCTAGTACGAGAGGACCGGGGTGGACGTACCTCTGGTGTACGGATTGTGGCCACCTGCTGCATTGTCCGGTAGCTATGTACGGAATAGATAAGCGCTGAAAGCATATTAAGCGCGAAACTAGCCTCAAGATTAGAATTCCCTATGAGGACACAGAGAGACTATCTGTTTGATAGGTGCAAGGTGGAAGTGCAGTAATGTATGGAGCCGAAGCATACTAATAGTCCCATTGCCTTTTTATGTTCTCTTTACCTCTGTTGTTGCTTGCAATAACGCCGGTAAAGAGATAGACTTAACTAGTAATTGGTGTTCATCACCAAACGTTGATCTTTTTTCAGCATCAATCAAATGACCGTGCCCTAGAATCATTCAAGGTCATCGAAGAAAGGGATTTGGCCCACCGTGGAGTTTATACGGGACCAAGTGCACAAAATCCCCTTCTTCGGTGCCCATGGCGATGAGGAAATACCTGTTCTCATTCCGAACACAGAAGTCAAGCTCATCAGCGGCGATTATACTGCCACAAGTGGGAAACTAGCACGGCGCCGAATTATACAATAACCCATCCGAATAGGATGGGTTTTGTCTTTTAGGTGAGGGGTTGTAAGCATAGATTTGTGTGGACTAGGTGGCTAGGTGGCTTAAAACGCTATTGCTTTTCTAGGAACTTGCAGAGTATACTGGGTACATACAATAGAGTAAATAAACATTGAGGGTGAAAAAAATGAAAATTTCTGTAGAATATGTCGATACTGAATTAGCCGTTGCTGTGCGCTATTAAATTGCCAGGGAGGCTGTATTGGCGAAACATCGATTATCACCTAATACGGCTAAAGGGTGGCTGGCGGATCACCCAGTTTTTATTTGGATAATTGCCGCTATTGTGGGTGCCATAGGAGTGTATGTACTCCTATTTTTTGTTCCTAGACCAATAGAACTTACCTATGCGAGCCAGAAAACATGTGTTTCGTGGCCAACTTTGCTTCCCGGCATTCACCAAACGATTGATGATAGCCAATTTACAGTGCAGTTTGATAAAGAAGTAAAGCTATTTGATGTGGCACTACTATCTACTAAAACCTGCGTACAGCCAGCAGATACGTTACAAACTGGCAATTATACGGTTGTCACAGCTCCACTGGCTGGCTTACTATACAGGCAACAGCTTGCTATTACGGTACCCGCATCGCCTAGTGTTAGTGCGAAAGGATTTGATAAACCGATATCCACCACAAAGCCGCTAGAGATTACGCTGGCCAGTCCTGACGTGTTATCGGCCTATTCGCTGAAAGTGGGTGACAAAACGGCTGTATGTAAGCCGCTAGAATCCGCTGCCGTGCAGTGTGATGTGGCAGCACTTGCAATGAACCAAGGGGCTGAATATGATTTACAGGTGCTACGAGGGTATGAAGAACAGAAGCCGACCGTTGCACTAACAAAGCGGATTACTACGCTTACGGCGACCACTATTACTGAAGGTTCAGTAAAGGCGGGTGATGTGGTATATGCGAAGCCGACGGAGTTTACATTTACCACAGATAAAGAACTGGTACGAGCGAGAGCTACGCTAATCGAAGAGGGTAGCTCAGAGAAGCTGCAAGTAATAGCGACTGTCGAGGGCATGGGAGTTAAGGTGGCGCTAGCGAGCGAGCTACCGCGTGGAAAGAGTTATATACTTACGGTTGATGGTGTTGAGGCGGCTGACGGTAGTTCGCTTGCGGAGCCATACGTAGTGCCATTTAAGGTGTCGGGTGGGCCGAAAGTGGTTAACGTGTCGGTGGGCAAGGCAGGAGTATCGACCACTGCTCGGATTACGGTAACCTTTGACCAGCCACTTTCGGACAAGCAAGATATCGCAAAGTTTACCAGTATTACAGGCGGTGTGGCAAACGTAGCTAGATCTGGTGCTCAGATTACCTTTACGCTACAGGGGTTGCCGCTGTGCACAGCATTCACGTTAAATGTTTTGAAGGGGCTGGAAAGTAACTATGATATTGCTTCTACTGCCGGCTGGTCGTATGCATCGCGGACTATTTGCTACACTACCTCGGTGTATGGCTATTCGGCAAAGGGGAGAGCACTAGTGGCCTACCATTTTGGCGGTGCAGGGCCGGTAACAATGTATGTAGGGGCGATACATGGCAACGAGCCAAGCTCTAGCGGCCTGATGAAGGCCTGGATTGACGATTTAGAGGCCAACCCAAGCCTGTATGAGGGTAAAAGAGTGGTGGTAGTGCCAACTATCAACCCTGATGGCGTTGCGGCCGGTACGCGTACAAACTCGCGTGGTGTAGATTTAAACCGTAATTTCCCGACTGCTAACTGGACAAGTGACTCGCAGAACTCTAGCGGTACTGGTAGTGGCGGTAGCGAGCCGTTGTCGGAGCCAGAGGCGAAGGCGCTGGCTGGCTTTACGTCAAGTATGCGCCCACGGCTGCTGCTATCATTCCATGCCGTAGGTAGCCTAGTAGTGGGTGATCCAGGCGGTTATTCGGCCGGCTATGCTGCCAAGTATGCCAGTATGGTAGGGTATCGCGATACGACATATAGTACTGGAGGCGGTTTCGAATATGATATTACCGGCGCATATGAAGATTGGACATATAGTAAACAGGGAATCCCTAGTATGGTGATTGAGTTGGGTAGCTACGGCTACTTTAATTTCCCGCACCACCGTACGGCTCTGCGAGCAATGCTAAATTAAGCCTCGAAAAAAGCTTCTGTAATTGATAGTAATAAAATAACCCGTCTCGCAGGCGGGTTATTTTATGATGTCTTGTCGTGTCTCGCAGGCACGACAATTTTTTTGTTGCGGTGAACTCGTAGGTGTTTTTGATAAGAGTTCAAACAGGTGCATCTACCAATATATAGCATAGGCGATATATATGCAATACTTTTTATACCATAAAAACTTTGCTTGTAACCATTGACATTTTGAACTGTTTGTGCTAATATAGAACCATACACATAGCATATGTGAGGTAAAAGCGAGGGTTTCGAACCATCTACCAGGGGTAGATAGGCGAAGCCCTTTTAATATAATTTTGGCCCCATGGGGCAATGGAGAACTATCAATGGCAGGTACTGTACAGGGCGGCAAACGAGCTGCGGCTAAGAATCTAGCAAAAGACCCAAACTTCTACTCGAAGATTGGTCGTATCGGCGGACAGCGCGGTACTACTGGCGGTTTTGCCGCTAACCCTGCGCTTGCACGCATTGCTGGCGCTAAGGGCGGTCGTATTTCACGCCGCACTAAAAAGACGGTTGTAAGCGAATAGTAGCCGCGTCAAATATAAAAGAGTGCTCCACTAGTTGGAGCGCTTTTTTATAGGGTAGCGGCGTAGGCTGCAGGTGCGGGCTTCGTTTACACGCCACTGGCTATGGCACGCGGTGCACTGGTAGGTAAACGGTGCGACTTGGATACCGGTGGCTGCGCAGGTAGGGCACGCCGAGCGATTGTGTAGCCAGTCCCTATAAGTATCAAGTGCATCTTCTATAGCGTCCTCTGGGATAGTTATGCCATAGCTATCTCCTATTTTCTTGGCCTCTTCCCAGGCGGCTCGCTCCATCTTTAGCAGGTCAATGTCATGGGAAAAATCGCTGTGCTGGAGTACTGCATGGCCAAATTCATGCAATAAGTAATACTCTGCACCGCCCGCTGTTGGATTATAATAGATAGCACAAGCGGTATGGTTCCAACCAAATGTCTCGTCCTTATGCAGGACGAGACGAGAAAGGTGCGGGTAGTGAGCCGCCTTATTTTTTAGCTTTTTTGCGAGCAACATATTCTTTCCCATAGTAGTAGCAGCCGTAAATTACCGCTTCTTCTGGATGTTGAGCCTTAACAATGCGTGGGCACGGAATATACGGTGGTAGGTTTTCGGTAAGAATGGCAGTAAGCGTGGCGCCATAACGGTCAAAATAAGCGCCTATGCTGCCACCGATAATGATAACGTCGGGTTGTAAAATAGGAATGGTTGCCAGCAGTCCGCGAGAAATGCGGTCAGCTACCTGTCGCCATATGCGCTTTGACTTAATATCCCGTGCAAATTTCTTATATACTTTAGCGATAGCCTGGCCAGAGGCAAATGTTTCCCACTCCTGTACTCGCCCGTTGTATTCTACCAATGCTCGGCCTGCCTCGCTAAGGCGAAGGCTAGGGTTGATTTCACCATTAGTTATAATGCCGCTGCCGATGCCAGTGCTAACAGTAATATATAGTGCTGCTGCTGGAACAGGGTTTAGCGCTCTGGTTTCGGAAAGGCCAGCCAGGTTGGCATCGTTTTCTACAAGCAGTGGTACCCCTGGTAGCAGATCATGCAATTCTTTTGCGGCATTAAAGTTTGCCCAGCCCAGGTTATTACACCAGGTGGCAACTCCATCTTTTACGATGCCAGGTAGCGCAAGTACAATAACATCCACTACTTCGGCATGGCCAAATTCAGCACGAACAGTGGTTTTTAGCAGTTCAACATATTCTTTTTGGATTGCAGGGGTAGGGAATTTAATCGATTTACTCATTTTGCCTGTTTTGCTAAACGACGAAATAAGCGTTTTTGTCCCACCAGTATCGATTGTTATGATCATGTATTTATAGTATCATACGCATCCCTAGTTGCAGATATGTGGAAAACACGCTATACTAGCACTAGTAACAAAGAGGAAGTGAAAATGGCACATCGAAGTGAACAGGGAAACGTACTTGGATTCGTGCTGGTGGGAGCATTATTAGTAGCAGTACTGCTGGGCGGTATTTTTGTGGTACGCCACAATATTGCTAACCAAAGTGATAACGGGTCAAGTGTCGCGTCAAATGAGGCCGAAGACTCCGATACCGCCTCAAATGATTCTACAGATAAAAGCGGCTCGTCCTCTGATGTCTCGGACAAAGATAAGAACACTCCTGCGGAAAGTAATCAATCACTAAAGGATACGCTGGATGCCCAAAATTCGGCAAACCGTAGCGGCTCTTCTACTGACGCTGCCAACCAAGGATCCACAGGTCATGATGCTGACACGCTGCCTGAAACCGGACCTGCCGACACTGCATTTGCAGTAGTGGGCGCAACCCTGTTGGTAGGTGCTGGGGTTGCTTACATAGGGTCTCGTCGCCTTATCTAGACTTTATCTGTAAAGTAAGGTACAATTAAGAGTAATCTAGGGGCGGTCTATTTGATTGCGTCAAGGATAATAATAAATTTAAGAGAGGAGTTTTAGTAGCAGTATCTCTAGAGGTGCTCTGCTGATAAACTTATATGGCAAAAGCCACAGTAACAATGGATGATTTGCTTGCCGGTGACAGCGTAAAACAGCTGGTTGCAGGTGAGGTAATCACAGGTCGCGTACTAAGCGTACGTAAGCACGAAGTATTAATTGATTTGGGCGCACAAGGCGTTGGCTTTGTTCCTCGCCGCGAGGTTGGCTTTAGTCGCCAGCTAAACGAAGGTGATGAAGTAACCGCAAGTGTGGTTGATACAGAACTAGATAACGGCTACAGCCTACTAAGCCTTCGCAAGGCCGCAAAAGACCGCGGCTGGGAAGAAGTGCAGGCTAAAATGGATGCTGCAGAAATCATTGAGGTTGCACCATACGATGCTAACCGCGGTGGTATGCTGGTTGAATACGAAGGCGTTCGCGGTTTCCTACCAGTGTCACAGCTATCGGCTGAGCACTACCCACGTGTTGGTAGCGCCGACAAAGACGAGATTTTGGCTCGCCTGAACGCACTTGTTGGTCAGAACCTTAAGGTTCGTATCCTTGATTGCGACCGCAAAGCAAATAAGCTTATCTTCAGCGAAAAAGAAGCGATCAAAGACGGCCTTGCTGCCCGATTTGAGACCCTAAAGGTTGGCGACACTGTAACTGGTGTAGTTACCGGCGTGGTAGACTTCGGTGCATTTGTAAATGTTGATGGCATTGAAGGTCTGGTGCATATTTCAGAAATCAGCTGGGAGCGTGTTAACAACCCTAGTGACTACGTAAAGGTTGGCCAAACAATCGAAGCGAAGATTATCAGCATCGATAAAGAGCGCCTAAGCCTCAGCATGAAGCAGCTTACCCAAGACCCATGGCTTGACGAAGTAGAGAAGTTCAAGAAGGGTGATAAAGTTGAAGGTACCGTTACCCGCATTACGCCATTCGGTGCGTTTGTGCAAATCAGCCCTGCGGTTGAAGCATTGGTGCATATCAGTGAACTTGGTAGCGGTAACGATGTTGACCCTGAAAAGGTATTCACCCTAAACGAACGTAAAGAATTCGTTATCTTGGATATCGACAAGGAAAATCGCAAGATTAGCCTGAGCTTGGCTGACAAAGCAGATAAAGCCAAAAAATAAAAGTCACTCGCACCTCCCGGCACATTTCATTCGTTTCACCTCTGGTACTCGTTCGCTGTATGTACCAATACAGCTTACTCCGTTCCTCGGCGAACCAAACGAACTGTACTCGGGAGGAGCAAGCTCCCATAAATGTTATGGATAATTGATCCGGCAAGCTGCCGGCGGAAAGGAGAACCAGATGAGTAGCCAAGAGAAGAAAGTTTTGGTTATCGCCGACTCGATCACAGTTGGCGAACTCGCGGAAACCCTAAACCTGCCGGTCACGCAGCTTGTCGGGGAATTGTTCAAGAACGGTATCGTGGCCACTATCAATCAGCGGATTGACTTTGAAACGGCGCAAATTATTGTAGAAGAACTTGCCCTAGAAGTAGAGCTAAAGCGTAAAGAAGCCGAAGTAGCAACGCAGCAGCGAACGCATCAGCTGTCGGACCACGCTACCGAGCGCCCACCAATTGTTGCCGTAATGGGCCATGTAGACCACGGTAAGACAACGCTGCTTGATACAATTTTGAATAAAAAAACTGTCTCTGGCGAAGCTGGCGGTATTACCCAGCACATCAGCGCATACCAGACTGTGCGTAACGACAGGGCTATTACTTTGCTTGACACTCCTGGGCACGAAGCTTTTGCTGCGCTTCGTCAACACGGTGCGGCGCTAACCGACGTAGTCATTATTGTGGTGGCTGCCGATGACGGTGTGATGCCACAAACGGTCGAAGCCATCCGCTTTGCACGCAGTGCCAACGCACGCATTGTAGTTGCTATAAACAAAATGGATAAAGAGGGTGCGAACCCAGATATGGTAAAGGCGCAACTTGCTAGCGAGCACCAGCTCAACCCAGAAGAATGGGGTGGCGATACCATTATGGTGCCAATTAGCGCCAAGCAGAACGAAGGCATCGATAAGTTGCTTGATATGGTACTGCTTGTTGCCGATATGGAAGAGCTAAAGGCTGATACCGATGTACCGGCTGAAGGATTGGTAATCGAGGCTCACATGGAAAAGGGTAAGGGGTCGGTAGTAAACCTACTTGTAGAGCAGGGTTACCTAAAACCCGGTCACTTTTTGGTGGCAGGTACCGCTTACGGCAAGGTACGCACGCTGCTAGATTTTGCTGGCAAAACCCTTAAACAAGCCGGTCCATCTACCCCTGTAACTATGACCGGGTTTAAGGAGCTCCCACAGTTTGGTGATGTGTTTACGATTGTAAAGAACGAAAAAGAGGCTCGCCTACTTGTAGAACGCGCCAAAATAGAGGCCGAACGTAATGCCGCAAGTACTAATGTTACCGGTGCGGACCTTCTAAAGCTTATGACGCAAAAGCACAATACCGAAGAAATGAACGTTATCGTAAAAGCCGATGTGCAAGGCTCGCTTACATCGGTGATGGACAGCTTGCGCCTGGTAGACACCAAGGGTCAAATTACCTTGCGTATTATTGGTAATGGCGTTGGTAATGTCAGTGAAAGCGATGTGCGCCTTGCTGAAAGCTCAAACGCGATTATTTATGGGTTTAATATTGAGTTGCCGCCAGCAGTCAAGCGTCTGGCCATGCGCGATAAAGTGCAGGTACGAATATTCCGTGTAATTTACGAACTGCTTGACGATGCGCGCCAAAGCATGGAGCAGCTGCTTGCTCCAGAGGTAGTAGAAACCGAACTAGGCAAACTAACGGTAAAGGGTGTGTTCCGTACTACGCGTGACGAAGTGATATGCGGTGGTGAAGTAACTACCGGTAAAGTAACGGCTACTGTGCTCGCACGTGTAAAGCGCGGTGACGAGCAGGTTGCCGAAGTAGAGGTAACTAGTGTTCAGCGTCAGCAACAAGAGGCCAAAGAGGTATTTGAGGGTGAAATGTGCGGCCTAAGCCTTAAAACCACCAAAAAGATAGTGGTAGAAGAAGGCGATAAGCTAGAGTTCTTTACGCGTCAGCTAACGCAGCGCACTCTGTAAAATAGCAAAGTATGCTTTTTGTAAAACAAAAAGCTTGTGCTTAGTATATTGTCTATGGTAGAATGCCGAGTGAGGAGTCGGTTATCGACACGATTCCGAATTATTGACATATACTTGCAAGTGTGTTAAAATTCGGATAAAATATAAAAAATACTAAGCAACAAACCTAATCCGGAGCAACAGAAGTTATATGGCAAACAACCATAACAGGGCGCCTAAGCCACCAAAATTCTCAGAAGAATACAAAGATATTATTGATCTTGATGAAAATGGCAAAAAACCCTGGCGAGAAGCAGTAGTCCGTGACGCAAACGGCGAGAAAGTTCTAGATGCCAATGGTGATGATATTGTTGTCGCAACTCCACTAACAGACTATGAGAAAGAAGTCATAGCTTCGCAAGCCGACACGATACGTGGCGAGCTACCAAGTGCGGCTGACGATCCTTATGCCAAAAGAATGACCGTACGAGAGTTGCGAGTTTTAGCAAACGAGAAAGAACGCGCAGGGTACGATAGTATGTCAGCTGGCGAGCAGGATATGTTTATGCACCAGCTGCTGGCAGAGTACGAGAATAATCCGGATTTATGGGATGAAGATAACAACCGAATTTATGATGTAGAAAATGACCCAGAGTTTAGGGCGCATTACAGCGAGATTGCGGAATCGGCTGAGCACAAGGCACTTTCTGACGACGAAGCAACCGCTAAATACGAAGAAGAGAAGACCAAATGGGTTGAAGAGAGGGAGCGAAGAGCTAATAATCCTCCAGGACCTGAAGCTCGAAGCGACGAAGACATAAAGAGTGACGCAAGTTTTGTGGCAGCCTACAGGGCGAAAATTGAGTCAACAATTGGCGAGGATGCGTACAATGCGCTATCTGACGAAGAGAAGGCTCGCAAAGTGGCGGAATTTTTGGAGGCATGGAAGCATATACACCCAGAGCAAACCCAGAGAACTCCAGAAGATCTACAAAACGAAAAAATAGAGCGCCTACTGCAGGACCCTAAGTTTGCGGCAGCCTGGGGGTCATTCCTAGGGATGGTTAATCTGAATGAAAACAATTCGGGTTACAAAGAAGCTTTAGCTAAGTTTGTCGCTAACTGGGAAGACGATTCTGTGCTAGAGGATGGTCAGCAAGTTGATTATCACCGCCGGGCGTTTGGTAATTTGCCGCTACAGATAGCTATGCGGACGTATGGCGAATCTAGGGGTATCGACGGCAAAGATGAAGACGGCAAGAGTCTGTTGACCGATGAGCAGCGCGATGCTATAAACCAGCGTTACTACGAAATGTATTCACAGTACAGCTCAACCGGCGAGCAAGGCCACTTTGCCGAGCTAGAAAACGTCCGTAACCGTTACGCCGAACTGACAGCCAAGGACCGCACTAAAGGTATCCTAGGCCGCCTATGTGGTAAGGCCGACCTAAGCTCTAGCGAGGTGCAACCGGGTGATAGCCGATTTACACGGCTACTAAAGGGTGCGTCTAGGTTATTTGGCCGTGTCAGGAATCGCTTTGCAGATTCAGCCCTTGGCCAAGCTATAAATAAGCGATCTAATAGTCGTATCAATGAGGCTAAGGCGCAATACGAAGCCCAGGCTGGATCGCACTTGCAGGGCGAGACTGGCCGGGCTACCGACCAGGTTCTGGCTGCTAATAACTGTAAAATTGATAGCAATGGTAAATACGTAAATGTAGATACCAATGAGCTCCTAAGCGATGAAGATAGGGAGCGCGTTGTAGGTGATGTTAATGCCGCCATACTAAATGTGCACAACCAAGAAGATATGTTATTTGAAGCCCAGGTTGTAAAATCGCAAGCCGAAGTTAGCGCTAAAGCCGGCAGCTTTACTAATTGGTGGACCAGGCAGGCGACTACCCGCAAGGGGCGCGTCTGGAAGAGCATCGCTAAGGGCGTAATTGTGGCGGGCACTGGCGCACTAGCCGGTGGCGCAGTGGCAGTAGGCACAATGCTAGTGGCTGGTACATCGGTGCCAATTTTGGCTGCCGCTGCATCGGTGGGTGCCGTTAAATTCGGTACCACCGTAGCAGCTGGTGCTGTCGCCGGTAGCAGGTATGGTAGTCGGCTAAAGCGCCGATCGCATAACGTGGTTGTTGGTGAGGGCGATGATGCCAAAACCGTCACCCAGGTACGATCAGAAACCGATATAACTAGCCGTGCCGGCCAGCGCGAGCAAGCCCTGCAGGGTATTAAAGACGCTGCCTACAATGAAGTGTATGGCGATGGTTCTGAACACAGTAACCTCAGCGAAGACGAAAAGCACGCCAAGCTAGTAGAGCTAACTAACCGGCGAGTGCTAGAGCTGACTACCGGTGGTGTAGAGGGTAGTACCGAAACGGTAGTCGATAAGAACAAGCGCGAGATTAGAAAGACGGCTGCTATGGGAGCCGTAGGCGCTAAGGCGGCTGCGTATGGTGCGGCACACTTCTTCCATCCATCACCGAATACTCCACCAACCGCAACTACTCAACCTACTACGCCAGGCGTTAACAAACAGGGTATTGATAGTGGTGTTCACCCTAACGAGGGTGTATCACCAAACAGCCCGCTACGTGGGTACGGTAACACACCAGGCGTAAATCCAAAAGGTATTGAAACGGGTGTTCATCCTAACGAAGGAACTATCGACCCTAGCCTACGTGGCTATGGTAATCCAGATCATGGTTCACACTACCCATACACTGATTCGCCAGACCATCCTGCTAACCAGCAGCCTACGGGGGGCGATCACGCAGGAGACTGGGGCGGTCACCACAACCCAGCAGACGACCATGGTAATGGTGCCGATAAACTAGATGCGGTACATGATGATGTAGTTGTCAAAAAGGGTGAAGGCTACATTAGGATGCTAGGAAGAGAATATGGTCTAACGCCAGAGCAAGCCGGGAAGCTCCACTATCACCTTGAAGGTAAGTTTGGTGGTGACTATATAGACATAAAGGGTCATGGCCCTGATGTATACAACCAAGGTGGCGACTGGCGGCTGATGAGGACAGGTCCAGCAGAATTGGAAAAGGGCGTACCTGAAGAAGTAGCAAAATGGATGACCAAACAAGGGATAGTGAAATAGTTATAAACTAGCACAGTAAGAAAGGGTGGCAACATGACAGACGAAGAGATATACGAAGCGCTGGGGATGCAACACGCTAGCGAAGATAGCAAGCAAGCGTTTATGCATAACTTTAATGTAGTGGTAGAGCTCAGGGCTATGTCAGCCTTGGCCGAGCTTATTACGGAAGAAGAGATGGACACGCTAGAGAAGATGGAAGAGGAAGGTGCATCAAAAGATGATATGCTGTGGTGGCTAGGCGAAAACGTCGTTAGCGCTCACGAAGTTATCAATGCGCTACGGGCTGATAGGGTAGAAGAGCTAAAGGCCAAACTGCCAGGCGCAAGCGCGTAGAGCTACCTTTAAGGATATGGTATACTGTTAGTAGTATAATGCTATCAAAGGGGGTAGGATGTTTCAGTTAGACGATCAATTTTTGCAGGATGTGGGCCTAGGCAATTTACCAGATGATCAAAAGAAGCTATTTCTTGACCATTTTAGGGAGCAGCTAGAGCTTCGCGTGGGCACACGCCTAAGTGAGGGACTGAGTGATGCACAGCTTGAAGAATTTGAAAGCTTTATTGACCGTAAGGACGATAAAGTAAATGCATGGTTGGGCGCCAACGTGCCTAACTATACAGAAGACACCATTTACCAGCAGCTAAAGGCTGGCGCACCCGAGCATATTCCCCAAAATGTTATTTTGGCAGAATATGCCAGCCTGAAATGGCTTGGCCTTAACCGCCCTGATTACAAGCAGGTTGTGCAGCTAACAATGAATGAGCTCAAGGCAGAAATTATTGCAAACCGTGATGCAATACTAGGTGCCGACCAGGGCCAAGCTGCCGCGGCGTAAACTTACGCTAGCGGGTAGCCTCTTAAAAACTCTTTGGCGCTCATTGTTTTGCCGCTAGGGGCAATTACTTCATCAATCGCAAGGAATGCACCATTCGCACATACTAGGTCGAGTGGTGTTTCTTTTGTCATTACCCCATGGGCTTTAGTAATGATTAGGTTATATTGCCCAATAGTAACTCGCGAGCGCGGGAACCCCAGGTAGGCACGTACATGAGCTTCGGCGTCACCAGGTGTTAGCTTAGAAAGATCCAACGGGCTCATGTCTTTATTAAGTAGCGAACAGTAGGTGGCTGCAGATTCGTCTTGTGCCGTGGGTTGTAGCTCACCGGATACAATACTCGCCAAGTTACTCACTAGTAGGTTGGCGCCGAGGGTGAAGAGCGTATCGTACAATTCTGGTTTGGTTTCGGTAAAGTCAAGGGCATAGGGCACTTGCACGTAAATTGGCCCGGCATCCATGGCTGCTTCAAGCTTCATGATGGTCACGCCGGTTTTATTATCGCGGTTTAGTATGGCAGACTCAATGGGTGAGGGGCCGCGGTAAAGTGGCAGAAGTGATGGGTGAACGTTAATGATACCTGGGGTAAATAAATCTAGCGTTGCTTGGGGAATAATCTTGCCAAAGCTTACCAGCACGCCAACAGGATTACCAAGTTGCTTTATAGCTTCGGTAATCTCTTTTAGCTTAGTGGGCTGCCATACCGGTATATTTTTTTCTGTAGAATAGGTCTTAACCGCGGGCGCAGTAAGCCTTTTGCCGCGACCTTTTGGCATATCCGGCTTTGTTACTACAGCAGCAACAGGGTAGCCAGCATCCACGAGCGCTTGAAGTGCAATCAGACTGTGGTCTTCGGTGCCAAAAAATACAATAGGGGTGTTAATCCCAGAGGTTTGCGTTGTCTTTGACATGGGTGCCGTAATCGAGCGGATCAAGCTCGCCTTTATCGTTTAGTCGGTAAAATGCATCTTTTTTATCACGGATATGATCTACAAACACAATGCCGTTGGTATGGTCGATTTCGTGCTGAATGACACGGGCTAAGAATCCCTCTGCTTTTATGCGTACCTCTTGGCCATTGATGTCCAACGCCTTTACACGTATTTTACTGTAGCGTGGTACCTTGCCATAAAAACCGTTGACACTTAGGCAGCCTTCGTAATCCTCGACCATTGGGCCCTCGCCCTTCACGATTTCAGGATTAATTAGTGGAATAAACTCTTGATTAGTTTTATCGTCAAAGTCGCTGCGGATAATAACCACGCGCTCCAGGCGATCAATCTGTACGGCAGCAAGCGCGGCACTAATCTCGTGGGGACGCGACTCTTCCCAGTCAATGCTGGCATCGGTCATATCAGTAATAAGCTGCTTTACGTCATCGGTAATGACATGGATGCGTGTTGATTTTTGCCGCAAGTGCGGGTTGGGCAAGGTGATAATAGCTTCTTTTTTCATTACAATCAATTATACTTGAAAATTCGTAATAATAACAGAGGTGCTTTGTGTTAAAGCAAGGATGCGGGGTCAATGTCGTACTGCCATCCGCGTGGTGGCAGTACAGATATTATATCTAGCAGCCTGCCGCGCTTTGCGGACTTAACGGTAATTTGCCACCGATAGGTGTCGCGCTGCCGCTCGTAAAATGCGGGTGTAGGGCCAAGTATTGCTACGTCATTAAAGTCCCGGCGTAGCTGGTTTGCAAGGGACTTGGCATTGCGGATAGCTGCTGCTTCGGTTTTGTAGACACAAGTTAGCTTTAGTAAGTACGAAAAGGGCGGGAAGTGTCCTCGTTTACGTTCGCTTAAGGTGTCGGTGTAAAAGTCAGTATAATTTTGGGCGATACCATACTGTACCGCGGGTGCGTTTGGTTGATAGCTTTGCACTATCACCTCGGTGGCATGCGCTGAACGCCCTACACGCCCGACTACCTGTGCAAGTAGCTGGAACGTCCGTTCGCCAGCGGCAAAGTCAGGTAGGCTTAGGCCGGCATCGGCCTGCACTACGCCAACGGTTCGCAGGTGAGGTAAGTCTAGCCCTTTGGCGATTACTTGGGTACCAACGATGATTTGGATATCCCCGTTATATAATGCTTGGTACTGCGATTCAACTGTTTGGTTATCGTCCGAGTCACCGTCAAAGCGAGCAATTTTATAGTTCGGGAAAATCCGAATAAGTTCGGATTCTATCAGTTTGGTGCCTATTCCTTTGTGAGTAATATCGGTAGACTGGCACACCGGGCAAGAGGTAGGGACGCGCTCTTGCTGGCCGCAAATGTGGCAGCGTAGCTGATGGATATCGGCATGTAACGTGTAAGGTACGAAACAGCGTGGGCACGTAGCCGACCAGCCGCATGACTCGCATAAAGTGGTGCTGGCACTGCCGCGGCGGTTATGAAATACAAGGACCTGTTCACCACGTTCTAGTGTTGTCGCCATAGCATCAAGCATGTTGTCAGAAAAAAACCGGTGGCGCACAAACGATGCTTTTTTTGTCATATCAACAATGGTTACTTTAGGGTCCGCTGTAGCTTCGCGTGCTTTAGTGGCAAGCGTTATGATAGGGCGTTTATAATGCTGGGCCAAATAGTATTCGCTTACAAGGGGGGTTGCTGAACCTTGCACGACTACGCAGTTATGCTCCTTGGCTAGGATGCCTGCTACACGTAGTGCTGAATAGCGCGGGGCTTTATCTTGCTTAAAGCTAGGCTCGTGTGCTTCGTCGATAATGATGGCACCAACTTGCCGTAAAGGTAGGAACAGGGCAGAGCGTGGGCCAATCACTACTGTAGGGGTGTCGGCTTCGGCTACTTGCTGCCAGCATAGATGCCGCTCAGCCTCGGTCTGTCGTGAATGAGTAAGTACGATATCAGAAAAGTGTTGTTGGAACTCGGCGACGAGCTGTGAGGTGAGCGCGATTTCAGGCACTAGCATAATGACGGACTTGCCACGTTTGAGTACTTGTTTAGTGTATTCAATATAGATTGCTGTCTTGCCGCTACCGGTGATACCATGCAGTATAACAGTGCCAGGGGTAGCATGGGTGATAACTTCTAGAGCAGAGGACTGATGCTTATTGAGTAAAAAATGTGTTCGGTCGCGATGGATACTTGGCATCTGTTTTTTGCTCGCACGCCGCTTCTTAGTGATACCCCTGGGTAGTACGGTTTGCAGTACGGTTGCAATGTGCGTGTTATAGTATTCGCTCATCCACAGAGTAGCCACAACTAGTTGGTGAGGAAGGGGGGGTATGGCCAGTATCTCGTTTACTTCTTTAGTATCGTAGTCTGGTTTGGTTATCTCGGCTATCACCACGCCTATATGCGTGGCTTTGCCTACCGAAATTTCTACGAAGCTGCCAATGGGCAAAGGGCTATCGCTAGCATAGCTAAAAGTACCACTAGTGGCACGGATGATCTTGAGTGGTGCTACCTCGTAATACCTCATTACGTCTATTATACCTTGCGATAGACCTGGGAGCGCTGCTACTATAGATATATGTATTTTGAGAGCCGAGCACATGCGGGGCAAGTACTTGCTACCGAACTATTAGAAAAGTATCGATATGAGGACTGTGCTATTGTTGCGCTATCCGATGGTGGTGTACTCGTAGGTGAGCAGATTGCTGCACAACTGCACTGTGTACTGACGATGCTTGTTACTGAAACGATTGATGTGCCGGGTGAAAGTTTAAGTATGGGCGCTGTATCGCAGGCTGGTAATTTTACTTACAACAGCGAGTTTTCTACTGGCGAGGTAGAAGAGTATGCCAGCGAATTTCACGGTTATTTGGATGATCAAAAGCGCCAAGCCTTTAGCCGTATCAATAGATTGGTCGGTGATGGTGGGGTAATTAGCCGTGACTTACTGCGTGAGCGGGTGGTGATATTGGTGTCTGACGGTTTTACGGATGGCGCAATTATCAGTGTAGCGCTCGACTACTTAAAGCCAATTCATATCAAAAAATTGGTAGTAGCGGCACCAGTAGCAACTATTCCAGCTGTTGATCAGCTGCATATTGTGGCGGATGAGCTGCATATTCTTGACGTAAAAGAGAATTTTATGGGGACCAACCATTATTACGATGATAACGTGGTACCGAGTCGCGAAGAGTCGATAGCCAAGATTAACCAAATGATTCTCAATTGGCAGTAAGGTTTAGGCCAATGGTTAGCAGCTTTGGGGCTTGCAAACGTGTCCGAGTAAATGTAGAATAAAAAGCAACAGTATTAAGGGAAGTGAGCCGAAGGAATCATAGTGTTAGACGTTTTCATTACATCTCGAGTGCGACGAAAAATCGTTGTTGTCTACGCTAAGTATCCTGATTTTCATACTCATGTTCGCGGCCTAGCTAAGCTTATTAAGGAAGATCCGGGCAATATCCAACGTGAGCTAAAACGTCTAGAGAAAGTTGGTTTTTTGCTTGGCGAAAAACAGGGTAATACCAAAATTTATTCGACCAACAAGCAGTTCCCGATTTTTAAAGAACTACAAAGCATTGTTATCAAGTCGCAACAGCAGTCAAGTGCTGGGCGTCCTAGGCGCACCACTACCGACATTCAACCTTAGTTTAGGTCGCCATTTATGACGGCATTATTTGAAAAAATCCTACAGGCGCGCGGATTACAAGGCGACGCTGTTGATGCATTTTTACACCCAGACTATGCGTTAGGGCATGATCCATTCTTGCTGCCAGATATGAAAGCCGCCGTAGATAGGCTGGTAGTTGCTCGGGAGCGTCAAGAAAAAATTACGATTTATGGTGACTACGATATCGACGGTCTTACCGCCACAACAGTGTTGCTGGATGCGCTAGCGGCATTTGGGTTTCGGTTTGTAGAAACATTTATTCCAAATCGTTTTGTTGAAGGGTACGGTATGACAAACGAAGCGGTAGAACGCATTGCTGAGCAGGGGGCAAATCTTATCATTACCGTTGACTGCGGGAGCCTTAGCGAAGGCCCTATTACTCGTGCCAAAGAGCTAGGCATGGATGTAATAGTAACCGACCATCATAATGTCGCTCCTGTGCAACCGCCAGCCGTCGCCGTCATCAACCCCAAAAGATTATTGCAAGATTACCCAAAGTACTATCGTGACTTGCGTCTTGTAAAACAGGTAAAGTCTAAGCCGCTTTATCCCTTTTTGGACTTGCCAGGTGTGGGGGTGGCCTTTAAGTTGGTGCAGGCGCTTCAGACAAAACTTGATGGTTTAGAAGCGGGGCAGGAAAAATGGCTGCTTGATTTGGTGGCTCTTGGAACGGTGTGTGATGTGGTTACGCTTGTAGATGAGAATCGTACGCATGTGTATTGGGGCTTGAAGGTACTTGCAAAAACACGCCGCCCCGGACTAAAGGCGTTAATGGCAGTGAGCGGTGTCGAGCCAAGCAAGGTAAACGCGCGTAGCTTAGGGTTTGCGCTAGGGCCGCGCATGAATGCTGCCGGCCGCCTTGAAACGGCAAAGTATGCGCAAGATATGTTGATCACCGGGAGTGGGGATACTGCGTTACGGTTAGCGCAACAGCTAGACGAAATGAATGCTCTGCGCCGGGCCGATCAGGATAGTATTTACAAAGCTGCCCTAACACAGGCGGCGAATTATCACGATGACCCGGTGTTGGTGTTGAGCCACCCCGAGTGGAACCACGGAATTGTGGGGATTGTTGCCGCAAAGATACTGGAAAAGTATAAAAAACCAACTTTTGTATTGCAAGAGCTACCCGCACAACACGAGCACTCCATGCGAGCTTTAGGGGGTGGAGACGCAGCTTCGGATTCACTCCGAAGCAAGTCGGAGGGGCTAGCCCCTCCTGCAGTCGTCAGCGAGGAGAGTAAAGGTAGCGCACGCAGCTATGGTGACTTTAGCGCGGCTGATGCAATTCGGGCTAGCGATGACATTATTACCAAGGGTGGTGGCCACAAGCTGGCGGCTGGTGTTACGCTCCCTACGAAGAATATCAAGGCGTTTCGTAAGCGAGTGAACGAATATTTTTTATCGCTTGATTTATCATCCCAAGCACCGCTTTTGTTGCCCAAGGCTGATGTTGAAATAACCGATTTTAGCGAGGTGACGGAGCGGTTGATTGAGCAAATTGCACAGCTAGAACCTTTTGGCAACGGTAATCCAGAGCCTATATTGGCGATAAAAAACGTACTAGTAACCAACCTTCGCCGTATGGGCGCCGAAGCGCAGCACGTAAAACTCGCGGTGCAAGATGCTAGTGGGCGCAGCCTAGAGCTTCTTGCATTTTTGGCGCCAGCAGAGTGGTTTGTAGACCCGGGTGCGCGAGTAGATATATGGTTTCAGGCAACACTTAATGAGTGGCAGGGCCGCCGAAGCGTCGAAGGCAGGTTGCTGCATTTGGTGGTACCAGAATAGTTGCAAAAGCATACATCATCTGTTACAATAACTAGCGATATGGTACAAGTTACACGTAAAGACGAACGCGAAGCGAACGAAAACATCATTCGTCGTTTCAACCGCAAGGTATTGCAGAGCGGTGTGCTCGCAGAAGCTAAGGCTTCTATGCGATTCGCAAAGCCCCTGTCAAAGCCTGAGCGCCGCGCTAAGGCAATTATCCGCCGCGAGCGCAAAGCAGATAAATTGGCCAAAATGCGCCTAGGAATCCGCTAAGAGTGGCTCTTAAAGAGCAAATCAATAACGAAATGAAAGCCGCCCTTCTTGGCGGCGATCGTTTTGTTGGGGAGACATTGCGCAACCTAAAGGCCGCTATTCTAAACGAAGAAGTAGCACTGGGTAAGCGTGATGAAGGCTTAAGCGACGAAGAAGTTGAAAAGGTAATTGCGCGCGAAGTGAAAAAACGCGGCGAAAGTGCTAAGCTATACCGCGATAACAATCGGCCGGAGCTCGCCGAGCCCGAAGAGGCCGAAGCCGAGGTATTAAAGAAGTTCCTGCCTGAGCAACTAAGCGAAGCAGAACTGCAGAAAATTGTAGATGAAAAGATTGCCGAATTGGGCGTAAGCGGCCAGGCTGCTATGGGCCAAGTAATTGGCGCTGTAAAAGCAGTCGTAGGTAATAAGGCGGACGGGCGAGTGCTCGCCGAATTAGTTAAAACAACGCTAAATAAGTAAAAGGGGTAATTGTAAAAGATGATTCTTTTGTTTGGTCCGACCGGTGCGGGTAAAAGTATGCAGGGGCAAATGCTTGCCGTTCGACAGGGATGGAAGTGGCTCTCTACCGGTGAAATGCTGCGCCAAAGTACTGACCCAGAGGTTATTGCTACCTTACGGTCTGGTGAGCTAGTAAGCGACGAGCTGACCTACCAGGTATTTGAAGAAGCTGTACAGGACGCGCGCGACAAGGATTACCCTAACATTATCATCGACGGGTTCCCGCGTACTAAAGAACAGGCTGCGTGGCTAGATAACTATATGGAAAAAATGGGCGAAAAAATTGATATAGTTGTAGCCTTAGAAGTGCCAGAAGCCGAAATTATGACACGTCTAGAAAAGCGTCACCGTATGGAGGATACTCCAGAGACAATCGCCAAGCGTATGACAATCTACCGACAAAAAATGTATCCAGTACTAGGTATTTTTGCCGAAGCAGGCGTAAAAATTGTTCACTTAGATGGTACGGGTACTGCGGGCGAAGTGCACGACCGTATTTACGAAGAGGTAATGGGAGCATGCCAGAGCTAATCACTGGTGTAAAAACACCTGAACAAATTACTGCCATGCGCAAGGGCGGCAAGATACTTGCGCAGATTTTTGCTGATATTCGTGGCTATGTGCAGCCAGGTATAAGCGAGAAAGACATTGATAACTTTGCGGCGAATAAAATAATTGAATATGGTGCTACTGCTACTTATAAAACGAGCGAAGTGAACTTTCCTGGTGTTATTTGCATCAGTACTAATGACGAAATTGTTCACGGAGTGCCTACCGAATACGTGTTGCAACAGGGTGATGTTGTTAGCTTTGACCTTGTGATTACCTATAAAGGTATGAAAACCGATTCGGCCTTCACAATGGTAGTGGGCGAGCAGCCAAAGGGTGCCATAAAGCACTTGCTGAGTCTTACCGAGCGTAGTTTGTATGCCGGCATTGACGCCATAAAAGGCCCTGTGTATACAGGCGATATTGCAGCTGCCGTTGAGTCGGTGCTCGCCAAGGGAAAATTAGGTATTATTCGCGAGCTAGTAGGGCATGGTGTGGGGCTACAAATGCATATGCCGCCAGATATCCCCAACTATGGTCGAAAGGGCACAGGTGTGTTGTTAAAACCAGGTGACACGGTAGCCATTGAACCTATGGCTACACTGGGCGGCGAAAAAATCGAGACGCTGGATGACGACTGGACGATTATCACGCGCGACGGTAGCCTGGCAGCACACTTTGAGCATACGGTACTCATCACTGAAAACGGCGCAGAAATTCTTACGTAAGCACTAACCCTAAGCGTAAGGTGTATGCTACAATATGTAGTATATGCAAGAACAATCTCGATACGCAGTCGGTATTGATGTCGGTACAACGACTATTCGTTGTGTAGTGGGCCATGTTGATCCGGCGACTGGTACGCCTACAATCGTAGGTATTGGCCAAGCTCCTAACAGCGGTATGCGTAAGGGCGCAGTGGTTAACCTTAGTGGTCCTGCCCAGGCGATCGACCAAGCGCTTGGTGACGCTGAGCGTATGAGCGGCTATGAAGTGAACCAGGCAACACTTAACATTAATGGTGCGCACATTCTTAGCACCAAGGCCGATGGAATGATAGCTGTAGGTATGGCTGATCATGAAATCACTGCTGAAGATTTACAGCGTCTAGAAGAGGTGGCGACAACCGGTAAAGTGCCGGCTAACCGTGAAATCTTAGAGGTTGTACCATTTAGTTATACGCTAGATGGACAGCGAGGTATTAAGGATCCTGTGGGTATGGCGGGCACGCGCCTAGAAATCAACGCCAATGTTATTTCTGCCATGGGCCCTGAGGTTTCTAACCTGCAAAAAGCCAGCGAAATGGCCACAGTAGCCCCAAGCTCAATCGTTCCTTCAGTAACTGCCGCAGCAAAGTCGGTGCTTACGGAAACGCAAATGGAAAGCGGTGTAGCCGTAGTAGACTTAGGCGGCGCGACAACTGGCGTAGCTGTATTCGAAGAAGGTGACCTGCAATACGTAGGTGTTGTACCAGTGGGTGGCATAAATATCACCAACGACCTAGCGATAGGTTTAAAAACCGATCCTGAAATTGCCGAAAAAGTAAAAGTGCAACACGGATCTGCAGTCGTGCGGACCGCTACCGAAGATGTAGAAGTGGCACATGGCGATGACACGCTAACATTCAGCACTGGTGATATCGACGAGTGCGTAGAAGCGCGTCTTGAAGAAATATTTGATGCTGTAAACAAAGAACTAAAGAAAGCTGGACGTGCCGGGCGCCTACCAAGCGGCGTAGTGCTAACTGGTGGTGGCGCCAACCTAGCTAGTGTTGCCGAGTTTGCTAAAAAACATCTTGGAGTTGCGGCTCGTATAGGTAAAGCAACTGGCTTTGGCGGCGTAGCAGATGACATAGACAAGCCGCAATTTGCGGTTGCGGTAGGTCTAATGCTTATAGATGCCGAAAGTGCACCAGCGCCTAAGGCTGGTGGCAAAAAACAAGCCTCAGGAGCAGCACTAAAAGGCGCCAGTGGTGCACTAAAGGGATTCTTGGGCAAATTAAAGTTCTAGCCCTGTACGATTGGTGTCAAGGGTGGTACACTAGAACAAGATAGTTATCCAGAGTGAATGAAGGGGAGTAAAGGGTACATGCCAGAAGTAAAACCAAGTGAAATCCAAACCTTTGCCAGCATAAAGGTTGTTGGCGTTGGTGGTGCAGGTGGTTCAGCCGTTAACCGCATGAAAGATGCCGGGCTTGTCGGCGTGCAATTTATTGCCATGAACACTGATGCTCAGGCTTTGCATAATTCCAAGGCAGACATCAAAATTCACCTGGGCCATAATACAACCAACGGGTTGGGTGCTGGTGCCGATCCGTCGGTAGGCGAGGCTGCCGCTAGGGAGTCGATTGATGAAATTCGCGATGCATTAGAAGGCGCCGATATGGTGTTTGTCACTATTGGAGCCGGTGGTGGCACTGGTAGTGGTGCCGGACATGTGGTTGCCGAAATAGCACGTGACTTGGGCATTTTGTGTGTAGGCGTGGCTACTAAGCCATTCAGTTTTGAGGGCGAAAAGCGCCGCACGAACGCAGAGTGGGCAGTAGCGCAACTTGGTCGACAGGTTGATACGCTTATTACCATTCCTAACGATCGTCTGTTGCAAACAATTGATCGCCGTACACCGCTACTTGAGACCTTTAAAATCGCCGATGACGTACTGCGCCAGGGTGTGCAAGGCATCTCAGAGTTAATCACCGAACACGGACTAATTAACCTCGACTTTGCAGACGTAAAGGCTATTATGAGCAACGCCGGTAGTGCTCTTATGGGTATTGGCCGCGCCAGTGGTGATAACCGCGCTGCCGAGGCTGCACAGCAAGCGATTGAGAGTCCGCTTATTGAAGTATCTATTGATGGCGCCAAGGGCGTACTATTCAACGTAACTGGCGGTTACGACATGAGTATGTCCGAGATCCAAGAAGCGGCCGAAATTATTACCAGTGCTGTTAGCCCAGAAGCGAATATTATTTTTGGTGCAACGCTAAAGCCAGAGCTTGAAGATGAACTGATCATCACAGTGATTGCTACCGGTTTTGATAGCGCGTATTTCCACCAGCAGGCGGCCGAGCTGGAAACGCCAGGCGCTGCGGTTGCTACATCTGTTGCTGATGATTCTATCGACGAAGCAGTAAATAATGTGGACATGAATTTAGATCAGACTGACGCGGCCGAGCATTTTGCGGCCGAGCCATCAGAAAATATCTGGAACCAGCCGGCTGCCGATGAAGACGATGATGACACGCCTGCGTTCCTTCGTCGCCGCAAGAAAAAACAATCAGACGAATCTTAGAAAGAGGGAATAAGCCCCAATGACACACACATACAAAATCGGTGATAGCCGAGTGTTGGAATCGCGTGAATCGGCGGACGGTATTACTATCCGTCGGCGTCGCGAAACCATAGATGGCAAACACCGCTTTACCACCTATGAGCGTATCGAATATCCTAACCTCGCTGTTATTAAAAATGATGGCGTGCGCGAGCTATTTGATCGCGAAAAGCTGGCCAACTCTATTCGTCGTTCGGTGGGTAAGTTTTTTAAGTCAGAGCTTGAGGTGGAAGAGATCATCAATGGCGTGGAAGAGCGGTTGTATGAGCTAGGTGAGAGCGAGGTGCCGTCGCAAACCATTGGTGATTTCGTATTAGACGCGCTGGCGGCAAAGAACGAAGTAGCCTATGTGCGGTTCGCAAGTGTGTTCCATAAATTTGAAACCCTAGACGATTTTGTGAAAATACTTGAGCAGCGTAAAAAAGGAACTCAGTAGCTATGCGTGTTGTGGCAGTAACTAAAGATAACACCGACTATGCTCGTGCGGTTAGCATATTCCTAGATGATTTTGCACGGCAAACGGGCCGGACATTAGAAACGCTTGACCCTGAGACACCTGATGGAGCGACATTTTGCCGCACCTACGATATTGTAGAATACCCTAGTATTGTTGCCCTAAGCGACGACGGGCAAGTTCAAAACATTTGGCGCGGTACTATGCTACCCACAATTAGCGAGGTAAGTTACTATGTTTCACAAAATTAAAGAGTTTTTTACTCATCATGACCGCGACTTAAGGGATAATCGCTGGATATTTATTAGCATGCTAGTGGGCGCAGTCGGCAGCCTCATTGCATCATTCGTGCTTTCGGTAGAGGCTTTAGAGCTTGCAAAGAATCCTAACGCGGTGCTTTCGTGCAGTATTAATGTGGTGCTTAACTGTGCTACGGTTGCCGCCCATCCGTCGGCAAGCTTACTTGGATTCCCTAACAGCTTCTTTGGCCTAATGGCTGAGCCAGTGGTGATTACCGTTGCAATTGCAGGCTTGGCAGGCGTAAAGTTCCCTCGCAGGTTTATGTTTGCTGCGCAGATTGTTTATACAATCGGCTTTTTGTTTGCGCTATACTTATTTGGTACAAGCTACTTTGTTATCGGTGCATTGTGTCCATGGTGCTTACTGGTTACGGCCACCACTACGTTCGTATGGTTTGCAATTACTCGCTACAACATTCGCGAAAACAACCTTTATCTACCTCATAAAGTGGCGGCAAAGGCGCATAAATTTATCGAGCGTGACTTCGATAAGCTGCTTCTGTTTAGCATTGTAGTGATACTTGTTGCAGCAATTCTCATTAAGTACGGACCATACTTACTAAACTAGGCTAGCAAAACTAGCGGTTATACGGTAAAATAAGGGTGTAAAAGCATCCTTATTTATACCGAGGTTAGCGGCTATCACCCGCGAATGCTTGCAAGAAGAACGGCTTAGTGCTCAGTAGAACTTGCCGCGAACGCTGCGATAAAGCGATGAATCAAGCGCTGATAAGAGATATCTCTTTCGGAAGTCAGATGGTAACGCCGTGCACATAAAAGCGGTTCTGACATAACGGAAGAGATTTTTATTTGGAGAAAGATGGATCAAAAAGGTAACAAACAGCACTGGATTATTGAGTAAAATGTCTAACTTATCTATGAATAAACAAGCTAAACAGGTTGAAAAATATTACCAAAGGCTTGGCTCACGCCTGGGTTACATTCTGGTCATGAAGCGCAGTCAACATTTTGGGTATTACGACGACGAGCACGCCACGGAGGAGGACGCGCAGGATAATTTTCATCGTAAGTTTACCGATAAGCTAGATTTGAAGAGTGGGATGCAGGTGCTTGATGCTGGGTGTGGGCAGGGTGTTGTGGCGGTGCACATTGCGGGCAATCACGATGTGACAATAACAGGGGTAACGATTGTAGAACGTGAGACCAGGGGCGCCAAGCGTTTGGCAGAACGCAATGGCGTTAGTGGCAAAACTGTTTTCATGGTAGCTGATTACCACAGACTGCCATTTGAGGATAATACTTTTGATCGCGTATATACTATTGAAAGCCTCAGCCATGCGTATGATTTGCCAGAGGTGATATCAGAGCTGTATCGTGTATTAAAGCCAGGCGGTAAGATTGTCTGTGCAGAGTACGAATTTGACATTAGGAAGCTAGAACAGCTTGATTTTAATCCAGTAGAATATGTTGAGAAGCGGGCTGCAATTCATGGTATTAGGCAATTTGATAAGGGAAATTTTAAGCAATTATTGAAGAAAGCAGGTTTTACAAGCATGAAGGCTGACGATTGGACTAAGCCTTTGTACCCATCGTTTAGTCGGCTACGTCGGCTTGCTCGCTATCCAGCCAAGCTTGTGACCGGCCTTAGGTTGCAGTGGTTATTCCCGAATGTTATTGCGGCGGCTATGTATGCTGATGGTGTGGATAAGGGAAACTTTAAGTTTGAGGTTTATAATGCACAGAAGGGAGCAAAGCAATGAAATTTAAGCATGGAACACGCAGGCGAGCACTAGAGTACGAAAAAGAGTGGGCGAGGACCTGGGAGAAGAACAAGATTTTTGAAAAGTCGGTAGAGCAGCGCCCGGCAGATAATCAGTGGGTGTTCTATGATGGCCCGCCATTCTTAACTGGTACACCGCACCATGGGCACTTGCTTGTCTCTACCGTCAAGGACGTGATGGGGCGTTTCCATACCATGAAGGGCCAGCGTGTGGAACGCCGCTGGGGTTGGGATTGCCACGGGTTGCCTGCTGAAGTATTTGTCGAAAAGCAACTAGGCATCGCCAACAAAAAAGAAATTGGCACCAAAATCAGCATCGCCGACTACGTGCGCGAATGCCGCGCTGCTATGGTAAAAACCGGTACCGAATGGGAAGATACAATCGAGCGGCTTGGTCGTTGGGTAGAATTCCAGGGTGCGTATAAGACCATGGACAAAGAATTCATGGAGAGTGTTTGGTGGGCATTCAAGACGCTGTACGAAAAAGGCAAGATATATGAGGGTGAAAAAATCCTGGTGTATTGCACCAAGGACGCCACGCCAATCAGCAAAAGCGAAGTAGCGATGGAAAACAGCTACCAAATGGATACTGACCCTAGTGTATTTGTATATTTCGACCTTGAGGGTAGCGACGAAGCGATACTGGCCTGGACAACTACGCCATGGACGCTACCGGCTAACGTAGCCGTAGCTGTACATAAAGATATTGAGTATTCACTATTAGAGCATAATGGTAAAAAGTTTTATGTTGCTAGTGAAGCCATAGAACGAGTGATGCAAAACGACAAGCATCAGCCACTAGAATACACCGTGCTAAAAACAGCGCAGGGTAGCGAGCTAGTGGGTAAAAACTACCACCCATTATTTGAAAATCGCGGACCAAACGCACACAAGGTACTGCACGCTGATTTTGTCACGGCGAGCGACGGTACCGGCCTGGTGCACGAGGCGCCAGCTTACGGCGAAGATGACTATGAGCTATGTAAAGCTGCTGGTATACCGGTAATTTCAATTGTTGATGGCGATGGTAATTATACCGAGGGCCGCTGGCAGGGGCAGAACATCTGGGATGTGAACAAAGATATCGCCAAGTGGTTCGTGAGTGAGGGTAGAGCGCTAAAGGTAGAATACATTCGTCACGAATACCCACACTGCCACCGCTGCGGTACCAAGCTGATGTATCGTGCTCACCCGAGCTGGTTTATGGATATCCAGGGTCAGAAAGATGAAATGCTGGCCGCCAACCAGGATACTTTGTGGACACCAGACAACCTACGCACCGGGCGTTTCAATAATATCATTGAGCAAGCGCCCGACTGGAATCTTAGTCGTGACCGCTACTGGGCTACGCCAATACCAGTATGGAAGGGCGAGCGTAATGATGGTACCGAAGTAGTGAAGGTATTTGGTAGCTATGATGAGTTTGAAGAGTTTACTGGCCAGCGACTTGACGATTATCACCTGCCAGAGGTTATGGACGTCACTTTTGAGCTAGACGGCACCGAGATGCACCATATCGGCAAAGTGCTCGACTGTTGGTTCGAGAGCGGTAGCATGCCGTTTGCGCAGTTCCACTATCCGTTTGAGAATAAAGAGAAGTTTGAAAAGAATTTCCCCGCAGATTTCATCATCGAGGCGATTGATCAAACGCGTGGCTGGTTCTATAGTCTTACCGCTGTGAATGTTGGGTTGTTCGGTAAGGCACCGTGGAAGAATCTTATTTGCACTGGGTTTATCAATGCGGCAGATGGCAAAAAGTTGAGCAAAAAGCTAAAAAACTATACCGACCCCATGGAGCTGATGGACAAGTTCAGTGCCGATAGCTTCCGCTTTTTGATGTTATCGAGCCCACTCGTCAACGGTGAAAACTTTGGGCTTGCTGATAAAGATGTGGGTGATGTCGCGCGCAAGCTAAGCATGATATGGAACATGTATGACTTTTTCACGATGTATGCCGAGGTAGATGGTTGGGAATTTGACGCTTCCAAGCCGCTTACACTTAATCCTGATAACCTCACAAATCCGCTCGATAAGTGGATTGTATCGCGCGTGCATCGTCTAGCACAAGAAGTTGATACGCATACAGAAGCTTACGATTTGCAAAATGCAGTTAAGCCTATCTTGCCGTTTATCGATGACGCCAGTAACTGGTTTGTGCGCCGTAGTCGCCGCCGCTTCTGGAAGAGTGATGATGATAGCGACAAGGCTGACGCCTACCGCACACTACACTATGTGCTACTAAAGCTTTCGGTTATTCTGGCACCATTTACACCGTTCTTGGCCGAGGAGTTGTACCACAATATGGGTGGTGGGAATGATTCGGTACACCTATTGGATTGGCCAACAAACTATACCGTTGACCAACAGGTGCTGGATGAAATGGAGCAAGTGCGTGCGTACGTAAACGAAGGCTTGAGCCTGCGTGCTAAGGCTGGGTTGAAGGTGCGTCAGCCGCTTGCAAGCGTGACCGTGCCGGCTTTGGGCGAGGTTGTAGACTACAAAGCTATCTTACTGGATGAGCTGAACGTAAAAGATGTAAAGCAGGGTAATGAAGTCGCGATAGATGAAACGCTGACGCCAGCATTAAAGCGCGAAGGCATGATGCGTGAAGTAATTCGCCACGTACAGGCGGCGCGTAAAGCTGCTGGGTTGAATGTGGATGATCGCATTGTTCTGTCGCTTATGGTCGGCGAGGGTGAAGATGCGAGCGAGCTAGAGAAGGCGATTGCCGAGCATGCGCAAGCTATAGCAGAAGAAACACTTGCCGAGCGGCTAGCTGGAGTGCAAGATGGCTATGAAACTACTGTAAGAGTAGAGAGTGTAGAGCTGTACATTGCACTACGAAGAAGCTAAGGCTGCGTCTACAGCACTTTTGATACTTGCTTGGCTAAAAGTGACAGGCTGATCAATACTTAGCTCTGGGTACCCGGCAGTTGCTACAATATTGCTTTCGGCTATTTCAACCTGTGCATCGGTGAGTATGATGTTGTGCTTACCGGTGTAGTCGTTAATGGCGGTACGGGCCAGACTGGTGTATGAGTCTCCGGGTGCGGCAGTATAGGTATAATCGCTGGTGTCTGTGTTACTATCGCTAGTATTCTTGCTATTACTGCTCGTATCTTTATGAGTGGTCTTTTCGCCAACATTCACAACTTCTTGCTCGCCGATTACTGTGCTAGGCTGCGATTGCTGGTGTAACACGACTATCAATATAACAATTAATAATGCAGTGCCACATACAACAGCAATGATCTTTTGGGTTTTTATAGGAAGCTCCATATTGTTTCTCCTGCTCTCCCACCTCTTAGGCTATATACATCATAACAGCAGCTATGGAGGTGCGGTAGTGTAAAATGCACAATCTATATCTATTGTGTATTTACATTTTGTCAAATTTATGCTATTATGCAGGTAAGTTTAAAAACGAAGGAAGTGTTGTGCAAGAGATTAATTTATACGAGTTGCTGCGTTATTACGCACGCAATTGGCTGATTTTGTTAAGTGCCCTGATGGTGGGGGCAATTATCGGGCTAGTGTATACGGCTTTTATACAGACACCATTATATAAAAGCGATGCCACTATGTTTGTGGTAGGGGCACGAAGCTCTAGCACTGATACCACTATAAATAATAACTACACCGAGCTATTTAAGTCTCGTCGAGTGCTTGAGCCTGTAATTCAGGGTTCAGGGTATAATGGCGGTTACGAACTGCTAAAAAATCGTACAACGGCTACCAACGATAAGAATACAGATGTGCTAAAAGTGTCTATTGCTGATAAGGATCCAAAAGAGAGTAAAACTCTTTTGCAGCAGTCACTACAGGCTTTTCGTAAAGAGGCACGCGAGCTGTACGAGAGCGACAATATACGTATTATTGACGACGCTAGCACTCCTGTTAAACCATATAACGTAAAGGTTGGTTTGCAGCTTGGTGTGTCTATGGCAGCGACACTATTGCTCGTAATGGTGGCTATGTTCTTTGTATATGACTATCATCTTAATACACCAGCCGCACCTACTAAAAAGAAGCCTACCAAGAAGCTCGCAAGCACTAAAAGAAAGACCGCCAAAAAGAATGCACGAATCGCTGCTATTAAGGCTGTGGCGATGCATATTATTGCCAGAATTAAGCTTGCCCTAAAGCATGTCATGTCGTTGCTAGCGGGTGATGGTGGTGATGATGCCGGTGCGGCTCCTGTTGCAGCTAAAAAATCTAAGAGCACGGCAAAATAGCAATATGGAAAAGCAAGGTATATACACTAACTTTGTTAAACGAGCCCTTGATTTCTTGGGTGCGAGCATATTATTTGTGCTTACTCTGCCACTGCTCATAGTCATTGCTATAATTATAAAGTTAGAGTCACGTGGGCCGGTTTTTTACCGGCAACTACGTACCGGGTTACATGGCGAAGATTTTATCTGTTACAAATTCCGTAGTACACCACCTTCTAATAATGTGTATGATAAGTCGAAGGATGATGTATACACTGTCTCCGGTAAGTTCTTGCGTCGTTTCTCACTTGATGAGCTCCCTCAACTTATTCATGTTATACGCGGCGAGATGTCATTTATTGGCCCGCGCCCATGGATTACGGAATACTACAGGCACATGACACCCGAGCAGCGCCGTCGGGCCAGCGTACGCCCTGGCATTACTGGGCTTGCCCAAGCATATGGTCGTAATAACCTAACCATCCACGAAAAGATTGCGTACGACCTTGAGTACATTGACGATCTATCATTTAGTGAAGATGTAAAAGTTGTACTAGTAACCCTTAAATCTATTTTTGATGAGAGTGCCGTAAGCAACAGCAAGGGCGGGATTCATGCCGAGCTGGATATCCTAAGATCTCAGTTTAGTGGTCGTGAAGCCGCATACGGTAATACGAGGATTGAAGACGGAGCGTAATGAGCGACATCCCAAGCCTATTACTGTATATAGCATGCTTCTTATTTTCGGCTAGCTTGTTGTATGTGGGCATAAAGAGGGGTAGCAAAGTAATTCGATTGCTGGCTATACTTCTACCTATTGGCTTGGTGGGGTTGCGTGTTGATGTAGGTACTGACTATCCAAGCTACGTGGGCCTATTTCAGAAGTACTCTGGCGAAAGCATTGAAGGCTTGCTAGCAGCTGAAGAGGGTGAGGGAGTGGAAATTGGATTTTTTGCGCTAATAAAGCTAGCAGCATTACTTACGGGTGAACCGTGGATGATGTTTTTGTTGTCTGCGATCATTACAATTGGGGTGGCATATATAGCAATTAGACGGCTCTCGCAAGAGCATGCACCACTCGTTTTTCTGTTATATATGTTGATATTAGTACCGTTTACAATGAATGGTGTCAGGCAGGGGATTGCCGTATCGATCATATTTTTTGCCTACACGTATATTGTTAGGGGCAGTCTTGCCAAGTATCTACTGGCGATAGCGGCTGCGGCTCTATTCCATGTTTCAGCACTAGCGCTGGCTCCGCTATATCTGCTAAGATTTGTAGTAGTAAAAAAGCGGACCGATGCACCAATTACGCTGATATTATCGATAGTCATTGCTTTGTCGGCGGCTTTGGTGATTCCTCTGGCTTTAACCCTCACCTCATTAATACCGGCTTTTAGCCACTATGCAAATTACGATGGCTGGGTGGCAGGGATGGCTAGATCGACGATGCTCTTTATGGCCGTTCTTTCGGTTGTGGTTGCTATGGTTTATGGGCGCATGGCTCGTAAATCTGTAGTCTTTCAGCTTATGGCAGTACTGTTTTTCCTGGAGTTCGCATCAGTGTTTCTTGGGAATGTATCGGCAGCATTTTCGCGGATGTCTTACTACGTAGCAATAGGCGGCCTAGTGTATATGTCAAACATATCAGCCGCATTCTCTAGAAATACCAAGCGTTACGTACAGGCGGCAGTCATATTCGGTGGGATAGCGTACTTTATGATGTATTACTATTTTGCCAGTTTTTCAGACATATTCCCGTACAATAGCATATGGAGTGGTGGCAATGGATAATATAAAAACAATCAAAGAATCGGTGACAAAAGAACGACTACCAAACGCTCGAGGTACACGTGCTCGTACCAAGCTAGTCTACGTCATAAGTACTATTAAAAATACTGGCCCTAATCGGGTACTAGAAGCGATGGTGGCTGCTATAAATACTGACGAGTTTGAGGTGTTTGTAGTATCAATGTTGAAGAATGGTAATGATAAGAGCGCCATAAAGCGTATGCGTAGCTACGGTGCAGCGTGTATAAGTCTTAATTTAGAAAGTAAGCTAAGCATAGTAACCTCGGGCACCCAACAACTCGCTAAGCTTGTTGCGGATATTAGCCCGGATATTGTTCATTCCCATGGTATACTGCCTGACTTTGCGGTTAGCGGTATCAAGAGTTCTGTGCACACTGTTTCAACGGTGCACAGTAACCTTGATGAAGATTATTTGTTTTCTTTTGGCAAAGTGCGCGGATACTTATTCAGTAGATGGCATATTGGCGTATTGCGCAAATTTGATAAAGTCGTGTTTTGCTCAAGAAGTCTATTAGAGGTCGCAGACTCTCGTTTTGCCAGAGGTTGTTTTGTGAGGAACGGTATCAGCCCGGAACGAGCGAAAGTTCAAGGCTTGCGCAAAACATTAGGTATTCGACAAACAGATATAGTTTTTGTTTATGTAGGCAAGCTATCTGAAGGTAAGAATATACTTGCTTTGCTAGAAAATTTTTCAAATAGTCGCGGTCAGAATGAGCATCTAATAGTAGTTGGTGATGGCCCTCTGCGTAGTGAGTGCGCACAATACGCATCCGATAATATACATATCGTTGGTTTTAGAAATGATGCTGTTAAATATCTAGCCATCTCCGACATATATGTGTCGGCATCAAAATCCGAAGGTATGTCGATATCGATTATCGAAGCGCTTAGTAGCGGGCTATACTTACTGCTTTCTGATATTCCATCGCACCGTGAGGTTGCAACAATCGAAAAGGCAATGCCTGTAAGTGAATTATTTGCAGCAGATAACTTTGCTACTGCGAAGCGCAAGCTAATTGCAAAAATGAATGGGAAAGGTGCGCCTCGGCGTTACCATCAGAAGTACCTTTCTGGCGCGGTGATGATGGCAGAGTATGAGCATATATATAAGGATATAGTAGGATGAAGTTTTCAGTATTGATGTCGGTGTACGCGAAAGAGGACCCTACTTGCCTTAAGGACTCTCTACAAAGTATTTTTGATCAGACTTTGCAAGCTGACGAGGTAGTTGTAGTGAAAGATGGCCCGCTTACGCCCGCACTTGAAGAAGTGATTGGTAACTTTGAGCGGCGACATACCAGCATTAAGATAGTAGCCCTAAAGGTGAATCAAGGGCTGGGCGTTGCACTAAACGCGGGACTTAAGGCCTGTAGTCATGAATATGTAGCCAGAATGGATAGTGATGATGTATCTACTAGTACTCGGTTTGAAAAACAGGTAGGCTATATAACCAATCATCCAGAAGTCGATATGATAGGGTCGGATATCGTTGAATACGATGAGATGATGAAGGAAGTTTTGGCTAAGCGGAGTGTGCCAAATACTCACGATGCCATATGTAAGCTGCTTAGTTCTAGGACGCCATTTAATCATGTGTCGGTTATTTTTAACAAACAAGCGGTTATTGGCTGTGGGAGCTACGAAGACGTTCCGTACTTCGAGGACTATTATCTGTGGTGTAAACTGGCAAAAGCAGGGTGCACGTTCTATAATCTACCAGAGAGTCTAGTGAAAGTCCGTGCTGGTAAATCGATGGCAAAGCGGAGGGGCGGGCTGCACTACATAAAGTGTATTTATGGGTTTGAAATAAAGATATATAAGTTAAATATTATAAATACTCCGCAGCTTATCAATAACCTGGCTAAAAGAATTATTTTTGCAGTTACTCCAAATAATCTGCGAACATATATGTACGCAAAGTTGTTGCGTGAGGAGCAGTGAGAATGGGCAAAACAACAATACTCCAAGTTATAGGCGGAATGGATAGAGGCGGTGCAGAAACATTCTTGATGAATGTATTACGCAGTATCGATAAGGATAAATTCCAGTTTGTATTTTTATGTTATGGTGACAAGCCCTTTGACTATGAAGCCGAAGTAGTTTCGCTAGGAGCAAAATTAGTAAGGATTCCTGATGTAAAGACGGTTGGTATTCGAAGGCATCTTCAAGATATTAGACGAGTTATTAAAGAGAACAACATAGATGGCGTTCATGCACACACTTACTACAATTCGGTATTCTCGTTGTTTGTTGCATCTACGGCAGGTCTCAAACTGAGGGCTGTTCATTCGCACAATACTATGGCAGGTAAAAATCCTAGTATGTTGAAGCGACTATACTTTCTTATATCGAAAATCGGTATCACTTTGTTTGCTAATACATTTTTGGCTTGTGGTGATGACGCGGGCAGGGCGCTGTACCTACCAATCCGCCGTTTCAGCGTTATACATAACGGTATAAACGTAGAAGATTTTGCATTTAGCAAGGATGCTCGAGACAAAGTGCGCAAAGGACTAGGCTTGAATGACAGTACGACAGTCATTATGCATGTAGGTAGGTTTGACGAGCAGAAGAATCACCCATTCCTTATAGATGTATTTAATGATTTCTTGTTGTTAAACCCAAACTCGGTATTGTTACTGATCGGTGATGGATTGCTTCGAAGGTCTATTGAGAAGAAGGTTGTATCGCTTGGTATTGAAGACAAGGTGAAGTTTATGGGCAAAAGGTCGGATGTATATAGGTTTTATAGTGCAGCTGATGCCTTTGTTATGCCATCGCTATACGAGGGTCTGCCTGTGGTGTTGATTGAGGCGCAAGTTAACGGAATCCCTTCACTCGTGAGCGACTCGGTGCCAGCTTCTGTAAGACTCACTGATTCAGTTGAGCTCCTTCCGTTATCAAAAGGTGCCAAGGTGTGGGCAGCATGGCTGGCAGAACCCAGTCGATATAATCGTTTGGACAGCCATGTATTTTTTGAGACAAGTCCATACAACATGAAGGTGGGCGTGAAAGATTTAGAGAATATATACATAGAGATGTTGAGCGGTAAGAGCGCGGAGCAATAGGCTGAATATGGATTTAGTAACTATCATAATCCCCATCTACAACGTCGAGAAGTATGTCGGTCGTTGTATTGAGAGCGTACTAAATCAAACCTACACAAACCTCGAAATACTCCTCATTGATGACGGATCAACAGATGCATCTGGCAGCATCTGCGATGAGTATGCAAAGAAGGACAAGAGGATTCGGGTGGTTCATAAGGCAAATGGAGGCTTGTCGGACGCACGTAACGCTGGCCTTGCTGCCGCAAATGGTCTGTACTTAAATTTTCTGGATGGGGATGATTTTGTTGCAAACGATATGATAGAGTCTCTTTACGATTCTGTTAGTCTGCATGATGCTGATATATCGAGTGTTGGCTGTGTTGACTACTATAAAGAAGGCGCCGATATAGGCTCATATTCTTCTGCTCAAAATGAACAGACAGTACTACCTACCGAGCAGGCTCTAAGCAGGCTCTTGTATGAGAATAATATAACAGCTAGCGCTTGCATGAAGCTATATAGACGCGAGCTCTTTGGTAATGATATTGTGTTTCCAGTCGGTAGAGTATGCGAAGACCTGGGTACGATATATAAGGTATTTGCCAATGCAAAGAAGGTTGTAATAAATACGGCTCCAAAGTATTTTTATTACCAAAGAAGCGGTAGTATTATTCAGTCGAAGTTTAGTAGGAGTCGTATGGATGGCTTATTCTTCGCAAAAGAGCAGCTTACTTTTATTCAAAGAAACTTCCCACAGCTCATCAAGGCGGCAGAGAATCGTCTTTTTGTGGAAGCAATCTATATTATGATGAGAATACCCTTGAGGGGTGACAAGTTTAAGAGTGACAGAGCAGCTGTGTTTGGGATAATCAACAAGTATAAGCTAGGAGTCTTGCTTGATAGTAACGCAAGGTTTGATATTCGCCAGCGATCTTTTGTGGCAATGCTTGGCGCTAGGACGGTAGTGTACTTTTTTAGGGCAAGATCATTTGTATGGCGCAAGGTAAAGCGAGTTGCACAATAGTATGCGTACCAAAAGTGCTATGAAAAATATAGTTGCATCGTTACTGCTCGGACTAGTAGTGGTGTTTGCCAATTTTGTCGTTCAGAGATTTTTTGTCGGCTCGCTTGGCATCGAGTATTTAGGCTTAAATAGTCTATTCCAAAATATTATATCTATGCTGGCGATAGCGGAGCTTGGGATTGGAACTGCTATCGTTTACCACTTATATCGGCCAATAAACGAAAAAGATATTCATAAAACTCAGTCCCTAATTAAATTTTATAGAACTTGCTACCGTGCCGTTGCAACAGTGGTATTGCTTATATCGCTTGCTGTAATGCCATTCCTGCCTGCTATAGTTGGCAACAGCGCAATCTCCTCATCAATACATGGTATATTCTTGCTATTTGTAGCTAACACAATCTTCTCTTATCTATTGACCTATAAAAGGTCCATGCTTTATGCAGATCAAAAAAATTATATTATCAATATTGTTCACACGGTTGCCGTAGTAGCTCTTAGTGCCGCTCAGGTGCTTATCCTTATTAAGACACATAATTACTACCTGTTTTTGACATTACGAATTGTGGCGACCATTCTAGAAAATGTCATCATCAACTATATAGTTAATAAACGGTACGAGTATCTGCGACAACTACGTGACGCAAGTCCGATAGATATGGTGATAAAAAAAGATATATTTAAAAAGGTAAAAGGCTTGCTGTATCATAAAGCGAGCGAATTTGCTGTGCTAGGATCGGATAGCATCGTTATATCTATGTTTCTTGGCGTTGCCACTCTTGGGCTTTATAGCAACTACTTGCTTATTACAGCCACATTCAACGGTATTATGTCGCAGATCACATCAGCGATCACGGCTAGCGTAGGAAACCTACTGCTTGAAAAGAATCAAGCTAAGCATGAAGCCGTATTCAAAAAAGTCTACTTTGCGAATTTCTGGATCAGTACAGTGGTCGCGGTCGGGTTCTTTGTGGCGGTGAACTCATTTATTGTGCTATGGCTTGGCGATGGGTATCTATTCTCGTTAGAAATAGTGGCAGCCCTTACGGCCACTCTTTACTTAACAATGCTTCGGATGCCGATCCAAACGTTTAAGACTGCCGCTGGTATATTTCATGAAGACCGATATATGCCCATAGTAGAGTCCGTTATAAATTTGGTTTTGTCATTGGTCTTGGTGCAATTCGTAGGCTTGATAGGAGTATTCATTGGCACTATATGTAGCACGCTGTTCCTTCATGGCTATAGCTATCCTAAGTATACCTATACTAGGTTGTTTGGTAAGTCGTGGGTAAGTTACTGGAAGATGATAGCAGGATCTACGGCCATAACTGCACTTATAGCTGGCTTGGCGTATGCTATATCTAGCTTGGTTGAACTAGAGAATCCGCTAGCGAGCTTTTTAGTCTCAGCGTTTATTGCTGCCATAGTATCTAATGCAGTATTACTTATTCTCTACAGAAAATCAGAAAATATGGGTTATTTTAAAGAATTGACAACTAAGATGGTTGTACGAATGAGAAGGATGTAGCTTTGTACAATACTAGGATTTCTAGGGGAGCAAAATGGGCGGCACGATGTGGTAGGCGTTATGGCTGGTATATACTACCTCTCTTGTGGATGATAGTGATATTCCTATTCTCCGCCCAAGATGCCAGCGTGTCGGATCAGCAAAGCGGCCGTATCGTTGGCTCGCTTAGTCTAGTGGCAAGTGGGGTGGCCGGCGATCTACTGACAATCCTGACGCGCAAAGCCGCACATATATTCCTCTATTTTGTTTTGGGTGTATTGCTTTACAATGCTATTTATCGTTGCCGGCCTGTGGCTAAGCGAGCGGTACTACTAGCTATAGTGATTGCCTGTGTATATGCGATTTCAGATGAGCTCCACCAGCTGTTTGTACCGGGCCGCAGCGGGGAGGTGCGCGATGTGCTTATAGATACTGCCGCAGCTACACTGGCTGTAGTGGCGAGCGCGTGGATAGTGCGACTGCTTAGCAGCCACAAGCTAACAAAACCAAGCGAGGTACAGGGTGATGACTAATAAAAAGAAGCAACAAACCCGCCTCGAAAAAATACGCGGTAAAGTTACATGGCAGAATACACGTAAGGCTCTGGCCGTTATTTCAGCGGTACTATACCTATTGGCTGTTATCACATTGGCAGTGGTAAAGTTTGTACCTGCTAAGTACCTGCTAGTGATTGTGCCTATAAGTGCATTAGGCATGGTAGTACTACTGCGTGCGCAGTTTACCAAAAAGGCGTCGGTGCTAAAAAATACAGTGCTGATAACACTTTCGCTACTTATTGGCGTAGTAAGTGTAGGTGCGTTTAGCACGCTTATGTCGCTATCATCTTTTGTGGCGGATATCCAGGCGGAGGACGCTAAAGAAGTGGCAGTTACCAAGCCATTTATTGTGTATGTTAGTGGTATAGATACATATGGCGAGATAGATACGGTGTCACGTAGTGATGTAAATATGCTTATTGTAGTAAACCCCCAGACTAACCGCGTGCTGCTGGTAAATACGCCGCGCGATTACTATGTGCAACTACATGGTACTACTGGCGATAAAGATAAGCTGACGCATGCTGGGACCTACGGCATAGAAATGTCGCGTAAAACGCTGGAAGACTTGTACGGCGTTCCTATTGATGCGTATGTGCGGGTCAACTTTAGCTCGCTGGTGGCAATTATAGACGCGCTAGGTGGCGTAGATGTGTATTCGGATTACGATTTTAAAGAGTTCCATACCGGGTATAACCGTGTAAATGGCGAACAGGCACTAGAGTTTGCGCGCGAGCGCTACAGCTTTAGCGAAGGCGATAGGCAGCGCGGCAAGAACCAGCAGCATGTAATAGAGGCAATTATTACTAAAATGAACGACCCAAAAAACATGCTTAATTACAGGAAGATACTAAACGCCACCGCCGGAGCCGTACAAACGAACATGGGTGGGGATAGCTTGGCAAAACTGGTAAACCACCAGCTAGATACGATGCACCCTTGGAAAGTAACGTCTATAAGTGTAGATGGTACCGGCGCAATGCTGCCCACCTATAGTGCAGGCGCACAGCCGTTATATGTAATGGTGCCCGACGAACAGACAGTAGATGTGGCAAAAAAAGCGATTGCCGACACTTGGAAAGTTGAACCATAGCACGTATAGCGCTACAATAGTAGAGATACGAGTGGGGCGGCGTACACGCTGACTAACCATTGAGAGGAGTAAAATGGTTACTACGAGAAGAGGATCGTTGAATCGTACCATGCATTTTGTTTTGGCTGGCCTGATGGTGCTTGCATCGGCCACGGTGAACGGGTATTTTTTTGGAGATCATGCTTGGGCTGCAGAAGACACGACTGCGCCTACGTTTAGCATTGCAGAGGGCGCGGTGATTGCGGGTGCAGCTACAGAGGTCACTATCACCGAGGAAGACCTAGCAGCAGTAACGCTTGACGGTGCAGACGGCACGCCATTTACCGGCGAGGCGCCAGCCTACAAGGTGGTGGTAGCGGGTGAGGGCGCGCATACGTTAATCGCAACGGATAGAGAGGGTAATAGCAGTACGCTACACTTTACGCTTGACGCCACGGCCCCAGTAGTTAGCCTGAACACGATAGACCCTGTAGTTGAGGGTAGTGGTGTGGTGGTGGCTGGTACGGTGGATGACCCCGCTATTACCAATCTGCAGGTGCTAGTAAACGGCATTGTGGCGGCTGATGGGGTAACGGTAAGCGAACAAACATTTACCTACACCATCGGTGGGCTTGGTGCCGGCAGTTACACGGTTACGGTAAAAGCCAAAGATGCTGCTGGGAACGAAGGTACTAGCGAAGCCAGAACGGCGGTTGTGAATGTTCCGCCAGATACGACACCACCTGTTATAAGCGTTGAAACCTTGAACTCTGTCACTGTAGGCAGTGCTGTGATGGTGAAGGGTACAGTAGATGCTGATATAACCACAATTTATATACAGGTAGATGGCGTGGCGCTTGCCGATACGGCAACGGCAGTGGGCGGCGTGTTCAACTTTCCGATTACTGGATTGTCGGCTGGTACCCACAAAGTAGTATTAAAAGCGATTGACGCGGCGGGTAATGTAGGCTTAAGCGAAGAGCGCGCAGTTACGATATACCAGGTACAGTCTACTGACCCCAGTGCCAATACAGGGGAAGATACAGAAACGGCGGCTAGCCAAAAAGACGAAACCGATAGCGATACAGCAAGTGCCGCCTACTTTTTGGCTCCACAAATAGCTATGGAGGATCAGGCTAGCCTAGACAAAAGTGTGAGCAATAGAGAAGGTGGTAAAGAGAGTACGGCTGCTCAGGCTGATACGTTTGTGCAGGATACACGGACTGACAGTGGCAGCGGCAAACGATCAAGCGGGCTTGCATGGTATTGGTGAGCGGTAATTGCCGGTGGAGCACTAGCAGCCTGGATGGCGCTGGCGGCGACAGTCAGGGCTATCAAACGAGCGCGTGATTCGTCTTGACTTTTTAACACGTTTGTGCTTAAATAGAAATATAAACCTATTTATACAAACATGTTACATTTAAAATCCCACCACATACGATTACTGAGTTCGCGCGGTCTACAGCTTAGCCCTGTGGCTAGCGAAGACGATGAGCTGATACACGCCATAGAGGACTCACACGAAGAGGCATGGCGACTAGAGGCAACTTCGGATAGTCGTTCGCTGACGGAATTTTGGAATGGCGTGGAAGAAGACCTTGCAAAAGATCCTACATGGTTTAGTTTTGCGGGCGATGACGAATAGGGTATTTGCTATACTAAAGATATGACAGTTACAAAAGCAATTATTCCCGTTGCAGGCTGGGGAACCCGCCGCTTGCCAATTACAAAAACGATAGAAAAGTGCATGCTGCCAATTGGCAACCGGCCATTGGTTGACTATGTAGTGCAAGACTGCTTAAAGGCCGGCATTACTGAGCTGATATTCGTGGTAGGCGAAGACAGCACTCAGCTGGAAGATTACTACCGCAGTAATATCAAACTGAAAGATTACTTAGTACGTAATGGCAAAGAAAATGCCTTACCACTGATTGCTCCGCTAAGGGATGTAAAGCTTCACTTTGTAACGCAGCCGAGCTATGGCAAGTACGGAACGGCCGTGCCCGTGGCGCTTGCGGCAGACTTTGTTGAAGAGGGCGAGTCGGCAGTGGTGTTGATGGGTGATGACTTTATCTGGAACGAAGATGGTTCAAGTGAGGTGCGTCGCCTTATCGAAGCAACTCCCGAAGGAAGCTGTGGCCTATTAGCGGCTCAGATTCCGGCTGATGAAGTTTCGCGGTATGGTGTCATTGAGCAGGATGAAGCCGGAAATTACGTCCGGATTGTTGATCAGCCGGTGCCCGAGGAAGCACCAAGCAATCTGATAAATATTAGTAAATATGTACTAACAAAGGAAGTGATTGATGCCGCCGCTGAGCTCGCGCCTGCCCATAATGGTGAGTATCAGCTACCCGATGCGATCAACGATTTTGTAGCCAAAGGTGGTCAAGTAAGAGTTGTGCCTGCTAAAGGCCAGTACCTTGATGGCGGCACTACAGAAGGATGGCTCCGAGCTAACAATGTCGTGTGCGCTAGTATTGTAAAATAACTCCACATCTGTTACAATACATACTTGAACGTAAATTAATGTAAGGAAATTTATGAAAGCAGTCGTGAAAATCGGTGGCAAGCAATATGTTGCCAGCGAAAAAGAGACCCTCATGGTGGACCTCCTCCCTGAAGGCACAAAAGAGCTCGATCTCGACGCACTCCTCGTAATTGATGGCGATAAGACCACAGTCGGTACGCCAACAGTAAAGGGTGTGAAGGTGAAAGCTAAAGTAGTCGACGAAAAAGTCGCCGGCGAAAAGATACGCGTTATCCGCTACAAGTCAAAAAAGCGTGTAAATACGCAAACCGGCCATCGCCAAAAGTACACCAAAATCGAAATTACATCGATTAAATAGAAAGATCACCACCCTGAGAAGGGTGGTTTTTCTATGTATTATCACCAAAGTGAATATGGTATAATTATAAGCACATGCAGGGGAAACAGACAGCGACCGTAATAGCGGTAACCAACCAAAAAGGTGGCGTGGGGAAGACCACGTCGGCAATTAACATTGCCTACTACCTGGCTAAGGCTGGGCACAACACGCTACTGATTGACTTTGATCCCCAGGGTAATGCTTCGAGCGGTTTGGGCATAGATAAACAGGCCCTAGAAGTAACAATGGCCGACGTAATTACTGGCCGCAAGCAACTGGCCGAGGTGATACTGCAAACAGACTTTAAGCGCCTAGCAGTTGCGCCAACGGAGCCAAGCCTTGCCAATACTGAGGTAGAAATTGCCCAAGCAGAGCACCGCTTTAGCCGGCTAAAGTATGCAATTCAGTCGCTTGCTACGCCGTACGAGTTTATTATCATTGACTGCCCCCCAAGCTTGAGTCTGTTAACGGTTAACGCCCTGATTGCAGCGCGGTATGTACTGCTACCAGTGCAAGCAGAGTTCTATGCGCTTGAAGGCGTGGGCCAGCTGCTTGAATCTATGAAACTGGTGCGCAAAAGTCTTAACCCTACACTTGATTTGATAGGTGTATTACCAACAATGGTGGATAACCGCACGTCACTTTCTACTCAGGTGCTGGCCGAGATTTCGAAGCACTTTCCGGCAAAGGTATTTTCGGCGACTATCCCGCGTAACGTACGCTTAGCAGAAGCACCAAGCCATGGCGTACCGATAGGCGAGTACGATAAGTTTAGTAAAGGCGCAAGGGCATATAAGGCAGTGGCTAAGGAGGTGATAGAGCGTGTCGGCTAAAAAGACTGGGCTAGGGCGAAGTTTTGCATCGTTGATACCAACGGAGCTGTTAGACGATTCGTTTGACCCAACTGCCAAGCAAGACGAAAGTGTAAGCGACCTGCGCTATATTAAACTTGAGGATATTGTACCCGATCCCGACCAGCCCCGCCGTAACTTTGACGAGGTGTCACTAGAAGAGCTGGCAGCATCGATAAAAGAACACGGGGTGCTACAACCGATAGTGGTAGTGCCACATAAAAGCGGCTATATGATTGTTGCCGGTGAACGGCGCTACCGAGCGGCAGGCAAAGCGGGAATCGATAAAGTTCCAGCATTAGTGCGTACCCTCAGTAACCAACACAAGCTAGAAGTAAGCTTGATAGAGAACTTGCAGCGCCACGACCTTAATCCGCTTGAAACCGCTACGGCGTATTTGAAGTTGCGCGACCAGTTTAACCTAACGCTTGACCAAATTGGCGAGCGAGTAGGTGGCCGATCAGTGGCTGCAATCAGCAATACACTTAGGTTGCTCCGTCTACCTGCGGCCGCCCGTGAAGCCTTGGTGAGGGGGCAGGTGCGCGAAGGACAACTGCGCCCGCTGATTAACCTTGACCCAGAGATTATTGAAAGTATTTTGCCGCGCATCGTAAAAGAAGAGTGGAGCGCGCGCATGGTAGAAGAGTATGCGACTCGCATGAAAAGTGCCCCAAAGACTGCTGGCAAAGCACTAGGCAAGCAGGAGCCAAAGGGTGCCTATGTCAGCGAAGCCGATAGGATTGCGAAGCGCTTTGGCGCAAAAGTGCGTATAAAACAGACGGCAAAGGGTGCCGGGCAGATTGTTATTTCGTACAAAGATGCCAAAGAGTTTGAGCGCTTGGCAAAGCTGCTCGGATAATACCTCTCTTGAGAGAGTGGCCTACCCTAAAACGAGGTTATTTGCGTAAAAGGGAATATACGGAAGGCAACCGGGCCTACTATATCGAAGGTAGGAATAAAGCCGAGGCCAGTGCGCGAGTCGTATGAGTTGCTATCGATACGGTTATCGCCGGCAACAAATATACTGCCATCCGGCACGGTAACGTCAAGTCCGTCACCGCTTGATGGTGACTTTGGGCCAACGCCGTTTTTAGTCCTCCACTGCTGGTCGGGCTCGTAGCCGGTTGGGTATTGAGCATTATAGACGCGCAGTACGCCGTTTTCTACCGTTACTCGCTCGCCGGGAAATGCAATGACGCGCTTTACGATATATTCGTCTTGCTGCCCCATGACAAAGCGTGGATTTTTGAATACGATAATTTGCCCACGTTCGGGGTAGTATTCTTTGTTGGCCAACTGGGCGCCAGTGAGCGGCAGGCGGTTGACAATAAGTCGCTGGCCATCGGCTAGGGTGTTGTCCATGCTGTGGCCAAGTACACTAAAGCTGCGAAATACGAACGTATTAATAATGATGGTGCCAACAAATACAAAAAAAATAAACGCGAAAAAGCCAAAAGCATCTTTTAGCTTGGGGTGGCGAGTAAAAAAGCCAGGTTGCATATAGACTCTAGTATAGCACAACCGCTTCTTTTTGCGTTTCATAAAGCCAGGCAAAGAGAGGGGATTAACATCCCTGATAGTTGTCTGATAAAGGCATAAGAATAAGCGTTTTGCAGAGTTTATTTTTGGTACCGTTTCCGCTATAGTAGGGTGAGTATATGGCGAAACGACCAGTTATTGACGGTTTTGTTCCTCGTCGCTCCCCAACTACTATCGGGAGCGATATTAATCGCAAACTGCCGCCGGCCGATTTGACCAACTTTAATCGCCCGCGCCCACCGCAGCCTGAGCCAACAAGGGTTCAGGCGCCTGCAAAACCGCATAATGAAACCAATGCGTTAACGCCAACTCAAGCGCATGGGCTAACGCGTAGTGATATTGACGATTCGCTGCGCGAGATAGATGAACAGCCGGCAGACGATAGGAAGTCGCGTCGCAAGCATAAGCCGGCTGGTAAGTACCCGCGCCGTAAAAAGATCATTAAGTGGGTGATTATTGCTATTCTGCTAGCTCTTGTTGCCACGGGGGTTTATGTTGGCATTAAGGCAGTGCTTGCCAGTAACTCGGTGTTTAATGGTGATATCTTTGGCCTGGTGCAGCATAAAAAACTCAAGCAAGATGAAGGCGGGCGCACAAATATTCTTATTTTTGGCACCTCCGAGGATGACCCGGGCCATGATGCCGCGTGGCTGACCGACTCGATTATGGTGCTAAGTGTTAATCAAGAGACAAAAGATGCCTACATGGTGAGTATTCCGCGCGACTTAGAAGTAAAGTTTGGGAAGTTATGTACGACGGGCTCTTCGGGGAAGATCAACAATGTATACGGCTGTAACTATGAAGATGGCAATAACGAAGAGGCTGGTGCAAAAGCACTAATGGAGCAGGTGGGCGATGTGACGGGCCTAGATATACCGTACTATGCGCACGTTAATTACTCGGTAGTACGCGATACCGTAAAGGCGCTGGGTACCATCACGGTGAACATTGAAGGCGGTGATGGTGCGCCGGGCATAATGGATAGCAACTTTGACTGGAAATGTAAGGGCGGCAATGAGCGTGCATCTCGCGCGACCATGATAAAAAACTGCCCCCCGAACGGCCATTTTATCGAATACCCGAATGGCCCTGCCGAGCTAGATGCCGAGCATGCACTTTACCTGGCGCAGGCTCGCGGTGATGGGCAGCAGACGTATGGACTTGGTAGGTCTAACCCTGACCGTGAGCAGAATCAGCAAAAAATCATTATTGCAATGAAGGATAAAGCACTAAGTACGGGTACTTTAACAAACGTAGGTAAGGTTACCGGGCTCATTGATGCAATGGGTAAGAATTTGCGCACTAACTTTGAAACTAGTGAAATCCGTACTCTTATGGATTTGGCTCAGGATATCCCTAATGAGTCGATTAATCGTATGGACTTAGTAAAAGAAGGTGTCCTTACTGGAGCGGCGCAGCCATCTTTAGGCAAATTCAACTTTAGCGGTTTACATACTTTCCTAAAGAAAAAGCTATACGCAACCGGCATATCAAAAGAAGATCCGCATGTCATAGTGCTGAATGCATCAGGTGTAGCGGGCGCAGCGCAGACCGCGGCTGATCAGTTGGAATCATTAGGTATAACAGTAGATGCTGTGGATAATGCACCAGAGGGGCAGTACGCCAAGAATATGATTTACCGCGTGGGCGAAAAGCCAAAGACTAATACAGCGGCAAAACTAAAAGCACTCTATAAGGCTGAACCACAAGCTGCGGAGTCGGTGCCGGGTGTGACAGTGGGTGAAAAAACAGATTACGTAGTAATTCTGGTGAACGCACCTGAGCCTACGTCAACGGCGCAATAGATGGTACAATAGGTCTAGTATGGATTTGCTGAAGATGCACAAACGGCGTTCGCGTATTAGCGAGGTGGTGTACGTAGGCCTGAATATTGGTTTGGCGGTTGCAATATATAGTATTGTCACAACGTCGCAGTCGCCTTGGTTGGCGCTTCTTGTGCTAGTGGTAAGCAAGTGGCGTATTCTTGCGGTTCGTCCGCGGTTTTGGTTTGCTAACCTGGTAGCAAATACGGTCGATATTATTGTTGGCATAAGCGTTATTGTACTGCTGGTAGCTGCACAGGGAAGTACGGTAGCGCAAGTTATTATTACGTTACTCTATATTGGCTGGCTTCTATTTATTAAACCTCGTTCACGCCGTAGCTATGTGGCATTGCAGGCGGCAGTGGCAATCTTTGCTGGCATTACTGCGTTGTCACTTGTATCGTACGCTTGGGACCCCTTCTTTTTTGTACTGGCTATGTGGGTAATCGGGTATACGGCAGCGCGCCATGTGATTGGCAGTTACGAAGAGGTACATACCACGCTCTATAGCATGATAGTCGGCTTTATGTTTGCTGAATTTGGTTGGATTAGCTTCCACTGGCTAATGGCCTATCCTATACCGGGCTCAGGTTCCATTCAGTTTTCTCAGCTAGCATTATTCACAGTGCTCCTTAGCTTTATTGGCGAACGGGCATACGCAAGCTATCATCGTCACGGGACGGCACGGCGAGCAGATATAGTACCGCCGATTGTGTTGACTATTGGGGTTATGGTGGCTGTGTTTGTGTTTGCGCTTATATTTGGTGCCGACGCGCTATAAAGTGACTACATAAATAGGAGGGACTATGAAGCAAGACAAACAACCGCTCAACGCTGTACCGGCACCGTCGAATGATAAGCGAGTGCTGCCGGTAATTATTGGTGTAATATTGATTGTAGCGATAGGCTTAGGAGTAGGATACTGGTACTTTACTACCAACCATAACCCGATCACCCAAACTACTACAGTAAAAAATGATGGCAATCTAACGCCTACGAGTACTGAAGACGCGATTACACGCGTTGTAGACAAGGTATCACCAAGCGTGGTATCTATTGTTATAAATACAACAAAACAAACAATCTTTGGTGCGGCTGAGCAACAAGCTTCGGGAACAGGAATCATTATTAGCAAAGATGGCTATGTATTAACGAATCATCATGTTGTGTCGACGGCAAGCAAGGCACAAGTGGTAATGAGTGACGGCACAACTTATGACGACGTAAAGGTAGTAGGCTCTGACCCGCTGAACGATATTGCATATTTGAAGATCGATGGCGTGAATGATCTAACTCCTGCGGAGCTTGGTGATTCGTCAACAACTCGCGTTGGGCAACAGGTGGTAGCGATAGGCAATGCGCTAGGGCAATTCCAAAACACGGTTTCTAGTGGTATTGTCTCGGGCCGCGGACGTCCGCTTTCGGCAAGTGCTGACGGCAGTGGTACTAGTGCTGAATCATTGACAGATTTATTGCAAACCGATGCGGCAATTAATCCTGGTAACTCGGGTGGCCCATTACTTAACTTTAGTGGTCAAGTAATCGGCATTAACACGGCTGTTGCCTCGGACGCTCAAGGAATTGGCTTCGCAATACCAATCAACGCCGCAAAGGGAACTATAAAATCAGTACTAGCTGGCAATGGCGTGCAACGTTCGTATCTGGGCTTGCGTTATGTTGAGATTACTGTAGCGGTAGCTAAACAATACGATTTGCCAGTGCGGCAGGGAGCGTATGTTCTGAGCAGTGGCTCGGAGTCGGCGGTTGTGGCTGGCGGCCCAGCTGATAAAGCCGGCATAAGGGATAAAGACATCATTACCAAGATTAACGGCCAGGTAGTTGGTGTGGCTGGTGGAGTATCAACACTTGTTGGCCAGTATGCACCAGGCGATACTGTAGAAATCACCTACCTACGCAATGGTAAAGAGGCGGCTACTAAGGTGACACTCGGCAAATTTGTCGAAGATTAACGGCCCAGTACGACAATATAGCCGCTCGTAGCAATGTGCGAGAGGCTATATTTTTTTGCGGTAGCAATGATACTGGCGTGTTGCTCAGAGTTGGCCTCTAGAAGAACGATGCCGCCAGGTGCGAGAGTGTCGGGTAGTTGTTCTAATAGGCGGTCAATCAGCTTTAGCCCATTGTTATCTGCAAACAGTGCCAGCTTGGGCTCGTGGTCAGTTTCGGGTGAACATTCCCATGATTCATCTACATAGGGCAAGTTGGCAATTATTACGTCATACGGAGCGGGGACAGATGCCAGCAAGTCGCTTTTTATAATCGTAACATTGGCTTGGAGCTCCTTGGCATTTGTCTCGGCAACTTTTAACGCATGGCGGCTGATGTCGGCCAGTGTTACCGATAGCTGCGGTAATTCAAGTTTAGCGGTGATGCCTAGGCAGCCACTACCAGTACCAATATCGATAAGTGTGGAAGCGGTTTTGGGCAGATACTTTTTGAGTAGGGTAATAATTTCTTCTGATTCGGGCCGGGGTATGAGTACGCTTGGCGTTACCTTGAATAGGCGGCTATAAAATTCTTTGTGTCCAATAATATAGGCAATCGGAACGCGGTCAAGACGCAGCTGGGCACGGGCATTGGCTGCGTCTTCGGTTCGGGCGTCAAGTGTATCATCGCTATGGGCATGTAGCCAGGTGCGACTACGTCGCAATGTATGTGCCAGTATAATTTCGGCATCTAGTAGAGCGCTGGTAATGCCAACATTGGCAAATTCTTCGGCTGCACCTTTTAGCCAATGCTTAATTTTCGATGTTTTGGGCTTTAAGCTCGCGTTCATAGGCCTGTAAATGCTCGATTAAGTCATCAATATCACCATTCATGGCGGCGGGGATGTTGCTACGCGAGTAGCCGATGCGGTGGTCGGTAATGCGGTCTTGCGGGAAGTTGTAGGTGCGGATTTTTTCCGATCGATCGCCGGTACCAACAAGGCTGCGGCGCTCGGCTGTTAGCTTGGCATTTTCTTCATCGATTTTTTGCTGTAAGAGGCGACTACGGAGCACGCTCATAGCCTTTTCTTTGTTTTTAATCTGTGACTTTTCGTCTTGGTTAGTCACTACCATGCCGGTAGGGATGTGGGTAATGCGAACAGCGGAGTCGGTAGTATTGACACTTTGGCCGCCGTGGCCGCCACTGCGGTACACGTCGATACGTAGATCGTTTGCGTTAATTTGCACGTCGGCTTCTTCGGCTTCGGGCAGTACGGCCACGGTGACAGTGCTGGTGTGGATGCGCCCTTGGGATTCGGTAACAGGTACGCGTTGCACGCGGTGCACTCCGCCTTCAAACTTTAGTTTGGCGTAGGGGGCATCGCCTTTTATCATGAATATCACTTCTTTGTAGCCGCCAGTGTCACTATTGCTTTCGCTCATTAGCTCAGTTTTATACCCATTGGCTTCGCACCAGCGCAGGTACATGCGGTATAGTTCGGCTGCGAATAGGCTTGATTCATCACCACCAGCACCGGCACGGATTTCGATAATGATATTCTTTTCGTCGTTAGGGTCTTTTGGTGCCAGCATTACGAATAGCTCTTCTTCGATTGCGACTAGCTTGGCTTCATCTTCAGGAATCTCTAGTTTGGCCAGCTCTGCTAATTCATCGCTACCATTTGCCAGTTCTTTTGCTTCGGCCAGCTGCTTCTCGGTTGTTTCGCGCTCGACAGCTTTTGCAATGATACTTTCTAGTTCGGTGAATCGTTTGTTCTTTTTAGTAAAATCCGGGTCGTTATACGCATCAGGCTGTGCCAAAAAATCGCTTAAAGCTTGCTTCTCGGCGGTCAGTTCATCAATATTCAGCTCGATTCGTGGCATATGTAATAATTATAGCAAAAACCTGGCAAAATTTACAGGGGTAAGATGCCTACTATCGCCGAGTTGCGAGTAGTATGGTGCCAGTAATGAGGCCAGGTAGCCATAAACCGACCCAAGCTAGGACTACGAGGTTTATAACGATGCCAGTTAATGACTTACCTTCGTCTAGGTCGGCGCCAAGTATGCCAGCGATAATCCATCCACTAATAATTAGGATGATAATGACGGTGGGGGCGACCAGGCAGATAATGCCTAGGATGGTCTTTAGCCTATTAAGTTTTTGTAAATCTGCGTATGGGCTTGGGGGTTGCATAGGCTTAGTTGGTTATTGGGTTCGCTTTCGGGTGGCTAGCAAAATAATGCCGACGATGACGCCTGGTAGCCAGGTGCAAACGGCTATGGCGCCGACTAAGAACATCAAAACGTTGATTATGCTGTGGATTGGTGAACCATCGCTGCCGCCAGTAACAAAATTAAAGATTGCGTATAGTACAATCGACATAATCACTAGGGCGGTTGGCCCAATCAGGGCGATTAGCCCCCAAACTAGCTTTGATTTGTTGCTTTTTGCAATTTGTTCGGGAGTGTAGCTGGTGGGCATTGGCACGTAGGCTGGAGCTGGTGCTGGCTGTGGTTCGGGCTGGGGTGATTGATTTTGGGGGTTTGTATTTGGTTGCATAATACCCCTAGTGTAACAAAATACCGCCCTCATAGCGAGAGCGGTATATAGTGGTCTGGCTGCTAATTACTTATCGTTTTTAGCGGCTTTTTTGGCGTTTGCCTTTTTTGCCTTGGCGGCAAGAGCGGCTTTGCGCTCTTCAGCAGCCTTAAGGCGTGCGGCAAAGCGGTCGACACGACCTTCGGTGTCGATGATCTTCTCTTCACCCGTAAAGAATGGGTGAGAAGCTGATGAAATGTGTACTTTAACGAGCGGGTAGGTGTTGCCATCTTCCCATTTAATCGTCTCAGTAGTCTGCGCTGTTGATTGAGTCAAAAACGCGAAGCCCGCTACATCGTCGCTAAATACGACAGGGCGGTAATCTTGTGGGTGAATACTGCTTTTCATAACCGTACCAGTGTATCAGATACGGGCGTACTTGTCAAAGGCTATTGCTGTGGCGGAGTTTGCTCGCCGGAATCTTTGACGGCCAGGGTTTCGGCAACTTTAGCTAGGTGGAGTGATGGCAGGTGTAGGCGTGATGGGTGTTGTTTGCGCTCTTCGCGTGCGGCAACGATCGTATCTTGCAAGTGTCGGATAGCGCGGGCACTAGAAGGTCGGGCGGCGATGTCTTTTACTTGGCGCTCTAGCTCATCCAGTTCGTCGTCAGTTAGATCTTCTAACCCCATGTAATATTGGCGTGCGCCCTTAGTAGCACGAATAAGTTCATCGAGCTTTATTTGCACGGCTTTGCCGTCGCGGTTTTGAGTGTTTTGAATCAGGAATACCATCAAGAAAGTGATGATGGTGGTGCCGGTATTAATGACTAGTTGCCAGGTGTCGCTAAAATTAAACAGTGGCCCGGTGGTAGCCCATACCAATACGATTAAGATTGCTCCTAAAAACACGCCGGCTGACCCTGCCCATGTGGATACACGTCCTGCTACAACTCGAAATACATTTTTCATAATAGGTTTAGTATACCACAAGCGGGAATGGGTAAAGTGTTTACATCTGTATAAGAAAATGATACAATACAAGGGTAACAATATTTTAACGAAACAACGTTCGCCAGATATCCTAATTACTAGGGGCGAGCGTGAAGGGAGAAGGATATCATGGCAGTTGCTGTTGATATTAAGGCCTTGCTCGAGGCTGGTGTCCATTTTGGTCACAAAACGAGCCGTTGGCACCCAAAGATGGCGCCATACATTCATAGCAAACGTCAGGACAGCCACATCATTGACCTGACAAAAACAGTAGATGCTTTGGAAAAAGCGCTACCCATCGTTACGAAGACTGCGGCAAGCGGCAAGCAAATTCTATTTGTTGGCACCAAAAAGCAGGCTAAGGACATTGTAAAGATCGCTGCCGAGAAAGCTGGCCAACCATACGTCACTGAGCGTTGGATTGGTGGTATGCTTACCAATGTTGCGACCGTTACTGCGCAAATCAAGAAGCTAAAAGATCTTGAAAAGCGTATGGCAAGCGGCGACCTTGAAAAACGCTACAACAAACTTGAAGTGCAGCGCTTCCAGGAAGAAATTGATCTGCTGAATACTAAGTATGGTGGTATCAAAGATCTTAACGGTCGCCCTGGCTTGGTTATTGTAATCGACACACTAACTGACAAGAACGCGATTGCCGAAGCAAAGAACCTAGGCGTGCCAGTAGTAGGCGTAGTAGATACCAACGCCGACCCTAGTGCGGTTGACTACGCGATTCCAGGTAATGATGATGCAATTAAGGGCACTGAATTGCTACTTGAGTATTTTGTAGCAGCAGTTGCTGAAGGTAAAACAAAGGAGGCTTAGGTGGCAGTTTCTATTGAAGATATTAAAAAGCTAAAAGAGCTAACCGGTGTTGGCTTGACTGATGCAAAGGTTGCCCTAGTAGAGGCCGAGGGCAATTTTGACAAAGCACTTGAAGCGATGCGCAAAAAAGGCCTAACCAAGGCTGAGAAAAAAGGTGATCGTGAAACCCGTGAGGGGATTATCGAGAGCTATGTGCACTCTGGCCGTATCGGCGTAGTGGTAGAGGTGAACTGCGAGACTGATTTCGTGGCACGTCTACCAGAATTTAAAGAGTTCGCCCACCAGATTGCTATGCAAATTGCGGCAATGAACCCGAGCTATAGCACTATGGAAGACATTCCAACCGAAGCGCTAGAGGCAAAGAAGCAAGAACTACTAGAAAGCGAAAGCCTAAAGAGTAAGCCTGAGAATATGCGTGAGCAAATTGTGGAAGGCCAGCTAAAGAAGCATTTTGCCGAGCAAGTACTGTCTGAACAGACATTTGTTCTTGATGACACTAAAACAGTTGGTGAACGCATTAAAGAGCAGGTTGCACTATCTGGTGAGAACGTTCGTGTAAGCCAGTTTAAGCGTATTGAGCTTGGCGTAACCGAGTAGTCGGCTCGTGCCTCCCGGCACATTTCGCCCGTTTCCACTGCGATACTCAAGTAGCCGTATTCTGATACGGCTACTTGCGTTTCTCGCGGAGAACGAACGAACTGCACTCGGGAAGCGCAAGCCTTGGGCTGAGACGATTTTATTCTGTGCAGGATTCGGTTGCGGCAAGCGTAAGGCTTACCGAGTTGACTGCGTTTGGTTGCGCTACATCTTTGTCGCTTGTTGTGTAAGTTGAAATAGTTGTAGTAATGAGGTGAGCAGGTATGCCGGTCTCGGTAAGGCCGTCGGCAATATGTTTTGCACGTTGCTCGGCAACCACTTTGTCTGAAGCCTCATCCTTTTTGTATGTAGTGGCGATAGTAAATAGCATAGGCTTGTCTGTACGTGCAGCGTAAAAACTGGCGAGGTTTTTGGCGTCAATCGATGGAGAATCGGACTCGTTTGTATTGATTGTGGCAGAGTTTGGGAGAAACTCATAGTCTTTTTGGAAGAAGCTAGCGGTTGGCTCGAACTGCGTATCTAAAGGCTCTTCACCGTAAAATGCCAGATAATCATCGGGTGTGATGCAGCCGGCAGTGGTGGAGCGTGAGGCTACGAAACTACCAAGCACAACAAGGGCAAGGACAAAGAGGGTAATAATGATAACCACTGCTTTCTTAGAAGGGTGTGGTGCTGATTGTTGGTTGGCTGGGTATTGGTCCATATAACTCCTTCTTACCGGCATCCTTCAACTGAGGTGATGGTGATGGTAAGCGATTGGGTGGGTGCCGCATCGTCTTCTTCGGGCGAGATGAGTTCTGGCTGGTTAGTGACAGTGTGGTCGGCTGGTATTCCGGCATCGGCAAGGGCCTGTTGTAGCGCAAGCGTGCGTTCTGTCGCAGTAGCTTTATGGTCGGCTGGCGAGTAGCTACTATTAATAGTGAATCGCAGTGATTTGGCTTGGTGCTTTTGGTAGAAATCCCCTAATGATTGTACTTCGGTTTTGCTCTCTGTGGTGAGTGCTGTGTTGTCGCTAAAACTAATAGGAGCGGTATAAAAAGAAGCGGTTGGCTGCAATGAATCGGTATAGGGTACCCCTGTGAGGTCTTGGTAGTCGGCAGCTGACAGGCAGCCCGTACGGGTAAATATATTGATGGCAGTAATACTGCCGGTGATGATAAGCGCTATAATAATGCCGATGCCGCCATATAACAGCAATCTGCGTCTCGGTGGTTGAGGCTGTGGCTGAGGCGTACCGGTAAACCATTCAGGGCTATCTTGTGTGTAGGGGGAGGAGCTTTGCATGATATTATTTACCTAACTTCGTGCGTAGTTTTGCAATAGTTGCATCGCTAACGCCGAGTCCTTTCGAGTCGGACTTAATGTAGTTCATAATATTCCCGCCGTTATTTTTGCGTGCTGCTGATAGTGCGGCGTTGAGCCAAGCCTTTTCGACGTTAAGTCCTGCATCGCGGCTTTTCATGTACTCATTCATGACCTGCTGATCATTGGCGCCTAGGATGTACATTAGCATTGCGGCGAGCCATCCGGTGCGGTCTTTGCCGTGAGTACAGTGGAAGAGGGCTGGGCCTTTGGTGTCAGCAATCTTTTTGAGCGCCTTGCCAAACTCTAGGCGTTCTTGCTTGTCATTTACGAATACTTTTACGTACTCGTCCGCGCTGGCGGCAGGATCTATATCGTAGCTAAGATTTGGTACACCACTAATGCTTTTATCTGGTTCGGCATTACGCTTGTTAGCGGCACGAAGGTCAATAATCACGCCATCCTTTAGGGCGGTGGCTAGTTTGGTGCGGTCGGCTGAGGTGGCGTTTTGCAATTTGCCAGAACGGTACACGAGGCCGGGTTTTATAAGTCCGGAATTGAACTTCGCAAGGTCTCGGAAATTATCGACACCTTTTAGTGTAATAGTGTTAGGCGATGATGGCGCTTTAGGCTCGTCGGTATTTAGTTGAGCAGCAACGGTCACGCGGGCAACTGATGGGCTATGATTGGACCCTTGATAACTGCCATTGTTGCCTAAGATTGAAATACTGTTCACTTTAACACGGCTATCTGTGCGGATAAACACATAATCAGTTAGGCGTGAGCCACCTTGCTCGGTGCCGGCAGAGCTGGATAGGCTATCGAGTCGGGTAATCTCAAAAGTACTTTTCATACTGGCGCCACGGAGAGCCTGGCAAGGGAACCATGAAATGCTACAGTCTTCTTTACGGAAATCGACACTAAAGTCACCTACGAGGAAAGTGGGCGTACTTTTTGCCCCAACATCTTTCATAAAGCCCACCAGTGTTCCTATTTGCTTCTTGTATGCATTGACTGTCTTGGTGCTCAGTGGCTTGCCTTCTGACTCAACGTTTGGCGGTAAATTGGTATTTGCAAAGTAGAACTCTTGGCCAGTTGCTTTTATTCGTAAACGCACGTATACAACATACGAATCGGAGTAGCCAGTGGTACTACCAAGCCGCTTGTAGCCACCGCTAACGAGCGCTAGCTTATCTTTGTTGTAGGCAATAGGATAACTGAGCTGGCTTGAGCCTCCTCCTTTCAATGCGCTTGCGTAGTAAATACCAATTTTGCTTGATTCAGCAGCTTTAATATCTTTACGCTGTGACAGCTCATGGACTTCTTCCATGCCTAGGACGTCAACGGAGCCCATAAGTGATACTACGGACTTACCCTTGTTTACCTTATTATCTTTGTAGGTGTTCCAGCCGGCTAATGTTAGTGAGTAGGGGCTGGTGCTGATAATTTCGCTGGTGTCGGAATCGGGGTTTGAGGGGTTGCCTAGGTCGGGATTTTTCTGGATGCGTGCTGCTGATGGATTGCCAAGCCCATTACCTCCAGCACCAAACTTTGCGCTGCCATCAAATAGCCCTCCAGGTATCAGGAAGTTTAATAGGACGGCTAACCCGGCAAAAATTAACAGGCCAATAACGGTGTTACGCATCATTTCTTTTGATTTGGCTACCTGTGAGGCATTGCCACTTGCCGAAGCGTACAGGATACCCGCATAGATTAGCGCAGCTATCGCAGTAACTCCTACCAGCCCAGTAAGAATTTGAATGGCAACAACAAGAACGGCTATGGCGCCACTGTCGGTCTGGTCATTGGCGCCTGAACAATCAATAACTGAGGTTGGCGTATCTCCGCACGTGGCGGCGTGAGCGGGCGTATTCAGCAAGGTTGCGCCAAACAATCCTGCGGTAACGATAACCACTGCAGTAGCTAACATATAGTGGCGCCCAAAGTATTTCATACTAATGCTTATTGTACACCATCTTTTCTGCTACACTAAGAAGTAATTAATAGCGAGGAAACTATGTTTGATACTGATGAATATGAACTAAAAATGCAAGCAGCCGTAGAGCATTTTGAGTCTGAGTTAGGCAAGATTCGCACGGGCCGCGCCCATCCGGGGATGCTGGATGGCATTAAGGTGGAGGCATATGGCACCTCAATGCCACTTAACCAAGTAGCAAATGTTACGGCGCCTGAGGCGCAGTTGCTCCAGATTACGCCGTTTGATCCAAGCACTATCCAAGCTGTTGCCGCCGCAATCCGCAATGATCAAAGCTTGGGCCTAAATCCTAGCGACGACGGACGCGTGGTACGCGTGCCGGTACCGCCACTTACCGAAGATCGCCGAAGGCAGTTAGTAAAACAGGCCAGCGAAAAGTTAGAGGAAGCACGTATTGCACTTCGTAATATCCGCCAAGACGGTCTAAAAGATGCCAAGGCAAAAAAGGATAATAAAGAGCTGTCAGAAGATGACGTAAAGCTTGTTGAAAAAGAATTTGATCGCTTAATGCAAGAGACGCAAAAAGCACTTGATGAAACCTTTAAGGCAAAAGAAAAAGATATCCTAACAATTTAGGAATACTATAAACTATGGAACAAACTATCCCCACGCACATTGGGTATATCCTAGATGGCAATCGCCGGTGGGCAAAAAAGCATGGTCTACCTACGTACGAAGGCCATCTGGCCGGGTACAATGCTCTTTATGATGTTATAGAAGCCACGAGCGATGCTGGCGTGAAATATATATCCCTTTATACGTTTTCTACCCAAAATTGGAACCGGGCGGAAGAAGAGGTAAGGGGTATCATGAGCCTGATTCGCCGGCTATTCAAGAGTGATATCAAACGCCTTGTAAAAGCAGGGTATAAAGTTGTTGTGCTTGGTGCGCGCGAGGGCGTGCCCGATGATATTGTAAAATATATTGATATTGCCGAGGAGCAAAGTAAGGATGGTACAAAAGCTACGCTTGCCATTTGCTTTAATTACGGTGGGCAAGAAGAAATTGTAAGGGCCACCCAGCGACTAATTGAGCAGAAGGTTAGCTCTAGCGAGGTGACGCTTGAGTTGTTTACGCAAGCAATTGATCACCCGGAAGTGCCACCCTGCGATTTAATCGTACGCACCAGTGGTGAGCAGCGGCTTAGTGACTTTATGCTGTGGCGCTCTGCCTACAGCGAGTTTATGTTTTTAGATAAGTTTTGGCCCGAGATGACAAAACAAGACGTAGCCGATATACTAAAAGAATATACAGGGCGCAAGCGACGATTTGGAGGGTAAATGCTGTTAGCTGGAATTGTAATTGGGATTATTGTATTGACGTTGCTTGTAGTAGCACACGAGTTGGGACATGCACTTGTGGCGCGCCGTCACGGCACTGTAGTAGAAGAGTTTGGTATTGGTTTTCCGCCTAAAATTTGGAGCAAAAAGGTCAAGAAAAGTCCTTTGGGCAAGAATGTAGAGTTTAGTATCAATTTGCTTCCACTTGGCGGTTTCGTAAAGATGCAAGGGGAGCATGATGGCGATACTAATAAGGGCGATTATGGCGCAATGACGTTCTGGCAGAAAACACAGGTGCTTTTGGCGGGGGTCGCGGTGAACTGGGTGCTTGCTGGCGTATTGATTTCGATATTGGCAGTAGTTGGTTTGCCCAAGGTGCTGCCAAACCAGTTTTACTTACCGAGCGACGCACAAATTGTGCGTTCAAACGTGGAGTTAGTAAGCGTGAGCGCGGATATGCCTGCGGCTAAGGCTGGGCTGCAAGTTGGTGATAAGATAATGCGTTTTGATGGTCAACCAGTTGAAAACCCAGAAGCACTTGCGGCTTCGGCGGCGGCGAGTAGGGGAGAATCGGTAAAAGTTATTTACTCGCGGCAGAATGTTGAGCACGAAACAACCGTAAAATTGCGGAGTAATAATGATGATAAAAAGGGGTATCTAGGCGCTGGGCCTGCGCAACGCGAGTTAATCAAAACAACATGGTCTGCGCCTATTGTGGGCTTTGGAACGACAGCTCAGATTACTCTGGTAACCTTTCAGGGGCTAGGCGACTTGCTAGCTAATACTGTAAGTGGCCTTGCTATGAAGCTGGTACCAAATGACACTACTCAGAAGGTGGCAAATGAAAAACTAGGTGCCGCTGGCGATAGTGTAGCGGGGCCGCTGGCGATATTTGGCATAATATTCCCGGCAGCCGAGAAGGCGGGTGCTACGTATGTCATTATGATAGCAGCAATCATATCGCTCACCCTTGCCGTCATGAATGTGCTGCCTATTCCCGCGCTTGATGGTGGCCGTTGGTTTGTAACAGCATTATTTCGCATACTGAAAAAGCCTCTCACCAAAGAAACCGAAGAGAAAATTCATGGTACGGGCTTTGTTGCGCTCATGCTGCTTGTCGTCGTCATCACCATAGCTGATATTGGAAAGCTTGGCTAATGGCGGAAGCATCATCACTACGGGGGATTGGCAGGGCATTGGTATGGATAGTCGTGGGTACTGCTTGCTATTTTGCTGCGCAGTATATTGTGGCTGGCGGATACTATGCATTGCATTACGCAGGTGTAGTTATAAGCATGCAGTCACCTGTTAATGTATTGATATTTCGCTTACTCGCATATATGGTGATGGCGGGATTGCTTGCGCTTGCCGTGTGGTATCGGTGTCGCAAGGTGAGCCTTGACGATGCTGCCTTGACGCGACTGCCTAACTGGAAAGACCTGGGCCTGGTTGTGCCTGCTGCGGTTGTTTATGTAGCACTGACTGCCGGGGTGCTGCTGGTTGCCGGCAGCTTGTTCGGTATTGATACTGGTCAGCAGCAAGACCTAGGGTTTAGCAGCCTCACTGGCAGCGAGCTTTTAGTGGGCTTCATAGTATTGGTAGTTCTAACGCCATTATTTGAAGAAGCGTTATTCCGCGGTTTTCTATACGGGCGTTTACGGCGGACGGCACTGCCATGGTGGGTCCCGGCCATTATTGTAAGCGCACTTTTTGGCTTGGCACACGGGCAGTGGAACGTAGGGTTAGATGTATTTGTATTAAGCATGGTGGCCTGCGCTCTGCGAGAGATGACCGGTAGTATATGGGCTGGGACCGTGCTTCATATGCTAAAGAATATGCTGGCGTTCATGTTAACTTTTGTATTTGTGACGGGTATCGGCGGGTAAGTATGAAGCCTGTACTTGTAATAAAGGTCGGTACCAGTACGCTACTGGGAACACACGAACAACCAAGTGTTACGTTTGACTATGTAGCCGAAAGCATTAGGGGGCTAAGGGGGCAGTATAACGTTATACTTGTGACTTCGGGCGCGATTGGGTTTGGTGTACGCCAGCTTGGGCTTGAAGCACGGCCCAGCGAAGTGCATCACTTGCAGGCGCTCAGTATGATAGGCCAGGTGGGTTTATTACGCCGTTGGCGCGAGGCGTTTGAGGGGATTACCGTAGGACAAGTGTTGGTGACACAGCAAGATTTGGAGCGAGCAACCACGGCAGGACTGTTTCGTGATAGTGTCCATTCGGTGTGGCAGTATGGCGCTATGCCTATCGTGAATGAAAACGACGCAGTAAGTACCGAAGAAATTAGTTTTGGTGATAATGATCGTTTAGCGGCTGAGGTTGCGGTGGCACTTGGTGCCGCAAAAATCGTGTTTTTGACCGACCAGGATGGTATACAGGCTGAGTTTGGTACTGATAGTCAACGCCGGCTTGAGCAAGTGGGCATCAATGAGATTAACGGACACATCACGGCCACAAAGTCGACGATGGGCAAGGGCGGTGCGAGCAGTAAAGTGCAAGCAGCACGGATTGCGCTGGTGGCTGGGGTAGAAGTGTTTATTGCGCATGCCGGGCAGCCAAGCGCGGTAGAGCAAGCTCTTGCTGGCAAAGTGGGTACAAAAGTTGTACAATTATAGCTAATATGCGATTATCACAAAATTTCACCAAGACACGTAAAGAAGCCCCAGCCGATGAAACGGCGCGTAATGCGCAACTACTATTGCGAGCAGGGTATATTCATAAAATGATGGCCGGCGTGTATGCCTACCTGCCGCTTGGCAAGCGAGTGTTAGATAATATTTCGCAGATTGTTCGCGAAGAAATGAACGCAATTGGTGGCCAAGAGGTGCAAATGACGGCGTTGCAGCCCAGGGAGCTATGGGAAAAAACCGATCGTTGGGATGATCAAAAAGTAGATAACTGGTTTAAGACATCACTAAAAAACGGTACCGAGCTAGGGGTTGGATTGTCGCATGAAGAGCCAATCGTTGACTCGCTGCGCCCATTTGTTAATTCTTACAAAGATTTGCCGATTTACGTTTACCAAATCCAGACGAAGTTCCGTAACGAGCTAAGGGCTAAGAGCGGCTTGCTGCGCGGCCGTGAATTTATGATGAAGGATATGTATTCGTTTGCACGCACCCAAGAGGAGCATACCCGCCTGTACGAAGAGGTGGCTGCGGCGTACCTGCGTGTGTACGAGCGACTGGGGCTTGGTGATGTGACCTACCGTACATCAGCGGATGGCGGCTATTTTACCGATAAGTTTAGCGACGAGTTCCAGACTATTAGCCCGATTGGCGAAGATACAATCTATGTTGACGAGGCTAAGCGCCTGGCGGTCAATAAAGAGGTTTATACAGATGAAAACCTAGTCAAACTTGGCCTTAAAAAAGAAGATTTAGTAGAGAAAAAGGCAGTGGAAGTGGGTAATATCTTCCCGCTGGAGAGCAAATACAGCGATGCGCTGGATTTGTACTACATTGACGAAGCAGGTAACCGGCAATCAATCATTATGGGGTGCTATGGGATTGGTATCAGCCGTCTTGTTGGGATGATTGCCGAACATTTTGCCGATGACAAAGGCCTTTCGTGGCCAGAAAATATCGCTCCTGCCAAAGTTTATTTGGTGCAAATTGGTAAAGAATCGGTAGCGCTTGCTGACGAGCTGTACAAAGAATTGCAAGATAAGGGTATAGAGGTGATTTATGATGATCGCGATGAACGTCCAGGCACTAAATTTGCCGATGCCGAACTGATGGGTATCCCATACCGTGTGACGGTTAGCGACCGCCTAATGGCAGAAGAAAAGTTTGAATTCACCCCAAGAGCAACAGGGGAAACCGAGCTCTTGACGCGTGAGGAATTACTTGCTAAACTAGGCTAACTTAGAGAAAGCTCGGAGGGGAAACAACACTGAGTCAAATAGGCTCTGGTCCTTCCGCGGGGCTCTAGGTTAAAGAGGTAATAACTATTATGAAAAAAGCATACCAAATTACAGAAGATGGACGAAAAGAACTTGAGATAGAGCTCAAGGAGCTTAAAGGGCGCCGCGGCGAGATTGCTGACAAAATCGCCGAAGCACGCGATTACGGTGATTTAAGCGAGAATGCCGAGTACGATAGCGCTCGTGAAGAACAAGGTCTTGTTGAAACACGTATCGCTGAAATTGAAGATATCTTGATGAATGCCGAAATTATCAAAGCGCGGAAATCAAGCAAAGTAAGTGTTGGTAGCACTGTTGAACTAAAAAACGGTAAAACAGTTACTTATAAAATTGTTGGCCCTGTTGAAGCTGATCCAATTAACGGTAAGATTAGCAACGAATCACCACTTGGTGTTGCGTTGATGGACAAAGCCGTAGGCGACAAAGCCACTATCACCACGCCAAAAGGCGACACCACCTACACAATCGTTTCGATTAGCTAGTTTACGGCCTGGCCCCCATAAAATTGAGGAGCTCGTTTTCTGCTGTCCTCTCGTGGTATACTAATAGCTAGTTATGGCTACAATGAAAGAATTGCGCGATGAGCGCTTACGTAAATTAGAGGAGCTAAAAGCCCTTGGGGTAAACCCATATCCGGCCGAGGCACGTCGTACTCACGATATTGCTGATATTGCAGCAAAATTTGATGAACTAGAAAACCAAACAGTTACAGTAGTTGGCCGTATTGCGGCTACCCGAAAGTTTGGCAAGCTGGCATTTTTAGTACTACGCGACATGAGCGGGCAGGTACAGTTATTCTTGAAGTCTGACACGGTTTCACCACTTGATGCGGCTAAGTCACAGCTTGGTATGGGCGAGCTAAACCTGCTTGACCCAGGCGATTTCGTAGAAGCGACCGGCCCCGTGATTCGCACGAAAACGGGCGAGGTAAGCGTGGATGTGCGCGAGCTGCGCCTGCTGACGAAGAGCCTTCGTGGTATGCCAACCGAACAGGATGGCTTCACTAACAAAGAAGAGCGCCTGCGCCGTCGTTACATTGACATGAACGTGAATCATGAGGTGCGTGACCGTTTCGTACGTCGCTCAAAGTTCTGGCAGGCAACGCGCAAGTTCCTTGATGACCACGGGTTTTACGAAGTCAATATCCCCGTGCTTGAGCATACTACCGGGGGCGCCGACGCTAATCCATTTGTTACTCATATGGATGCGCTCGATCAAGACTTCTACCTACGCATTAGCCATGAATTACCGTTGAAGCGTCTAATCGGTGCTGGCTTTGAAAAAGTATACGACCTAGGTCCACGCTTTAGGAATGAAAACTATAGCGACGAGCACTTGCCAGAGCATGTGGCTATGGAATGGTACTGGGCTTATGCCAACTGGCAAGATGGCATGAAGTTCATGGAAGAAATGTATAAGTACGTGCTACAAGAAACATTTGGTACATTGCAGTTTAATGTTCGTGGCTTTGAGGTAGATATGAGCGGCGAATGGGAAGTGTGGGACTACGCGACCGTAATTCGAAATAACTATGGGATTGATGTATATAATACAACGATAGAAGAGGTTGCAGCGAAGTTAAAAGAGTACAAGCTAGAAGTTGAGAAAACTGATAGTGTCCCGCGCGGCATCGACAAATTATGGAAGAATATTCGTAAAGATGTGGTTGGCCCAGTATGGCTGGTGAATACACCGAAATTCATTAGTCCACTTGCTAAAAGTAGCGTTGATAACCCCGATATTGTGCAGCGATTCCAGCCGGTTATTTTAGGCTCAGAGCTTGGCAATGGCTTTAGTGAGCTAAACGACCCAATTGACCAGTACAATCGCTTTGTTGAGCAGCAGCAGATGCGTGATGGTGGAGATGACGAAGCAATGATGCTCGACATTGACTATGTAGAAATGCTTGAATATGGTATGCCGCCAGCATGCGGCTGGGGTCATAGCGAGCGCGTATTCTGGATGTTTGAAGGTGTGACTGCCCGCGAGGGTGTACCCTTCCCGCAATTGCGACACGAAGTAGACGAAACAACGCGTAATTTGTACCCTGAAGCAAACTTGTAGTAGTTGCTTGTGCTTGCTGTAGGGGATAGGGTGCTGTAGACTGATGTTACTATGAAGACGACTGAGCATCCAAAATCACAAGAATTCCACCCAGAGATTGATGGTATACGCCGCATGCTTGAGCAGCCAACATCAAAGGTGGGTGATGGGCTTAGTGATTTGTGGTTGGATTTGCTAAAAGTAGCCACCGAACCCGAACAGGAGTTTAGGCAACGACATATCACAGCATTTGAGTCCCGGCAGGGGATGGCTGAGGCTCGCCGCGCTAAGGTAGTGCGGCGCTTGGGTATTCTAACATATGCCGATAGTAAAATTAAAGCGAGACTTGGGTGGTTGAATGATGAATGGACATCGCCTGAAGGGGTCAGCTATAGTAGCTATGTGGCGCAAATTCGCGAAATGTACGGCGTGCAAAACGAAGAGATCGACCAGCAGGTCCAGAATCTAACGAACGATCCAGGATATCGTCCTCACTACTTGCGGGAGTGGTAGGAGAATCGTTTAGCCGAGCGCTTCGCTGTTTTCGGCAAGCTCGCCCAGCAGGATATCGATTTCGTCGGTGACAATATCAGTGAGCTCGGTAACGTTGGTTTGTAGCCACTGCAAAATAGTTGCATCATCAGCCTGCTGCATATCCGCCAGTTGCTGAGCTTGCTCTGGCGTAAGGCTTAGTACAATTTCGTTAGTCACGCGCTCGTTAAGGGTTGTTTCAAAGTGCTCTTCGAGTAGCGCGTAGTCTGCGTCGCTTAGGGTAATACCTAGTTCTTCGATGATTTGTTTGTTTAAAATTGCCATATTGGTAGTCCTTATTTTTTAGTCTCTTTATTGTCGATGCGATTACCGTTGTCGTCGTACAACGCATTTACGGCATCCAGCTGGCCCTCGGCATCCAGTTCGTCTACCAAGTCGGCTTGGCGCTTATATATCTCGCCAAGCTTTTCTTTTGCCACTTCGTACGTATCATTTTTGGCGTTAGCCTCGCGCTTTAGCATATTTACTACATTTGCTGGTGCATCGCGCATAACAGCCTCGGCCAATAGCATTTTAGATTCCTTGAGGTCATTGTAGAGTGTTTCTGACTCCTGTTTCGCCAGCCTTGATTCCTCATAGATGCTAATTAGTTGGTTTTGCTTGTCGCTGTATGCAGATTCACTGGGCTCTTGTTGCTCTGGGGAAGTCGCGGGCGCAGTTTCGTTGCTTTGGCTCTCGGTGCCACTTTCCTGGGTACGTGGTTCGTCTTTCATTATTTGTTCGATTGCCTTTAGGCTGTTGCGCGCTTCCGTTACGCGTTTATCTGCTTGGGTGCGTGCTTCAAGGGCGGTTTGGTATTCTAAGTATGCTTCGGCTTTTTCGTTCATGCCAGAATTGGCGTATTTAGGGTCGTTCATTAAAGATTCGTAAATCTTGCGTGTAACTGTTACTTCGGCAGCAGCCTTGTTGTAGGCCTGGGTGACTTGGCGGTCAAGCACTAATGCGCGGTAGAGTTTGACCTCAGTCGGCGATAACTCGGCGCTATCGTCTCGTTGTTCTGGCGAAGTTGCGGGAGTGTCGGCTGGTTTTTCGCCAGTACCGTTGTCTGGGTTGTTTACATAATTTTTAAGATCTTGAGTGCCAGTAGCTATGTATTCTGCTAAGCTTGCAGATTTAGTCTCTTCTTTGCTCGGCACTGGGAACGGTTTTAGGTCGGCTTGTGGTGTGATTGGCTTGGGGGTGCTAGCAGGCGAGGTGCTGGCTGAGGCCGATTCTGGGTTGGCTTCGGCGGCTTTTTTGCTATCTAGAAGCTCACCAAAAGCCTCTTTGCTTTTATCGCTGTATGTACTGTGGTTGTTACTGTGTTCGGTTCGGGCTGCGGCAGCGGCAGCGGTTGCTTGCTTGGCACGCTCAAGCGTTTCCGCTAGCTGAGTTTGCTCGTCGTTTAGCTTGGTTATTTGTTGGCGTGCATGTTCGGCAGCTTGGGTTTGGCGGGCTTGCTCGCGCGTTAGCGCGTCTACTGTACGCTGGGCTTCATCGGCTTGGGCTTCAAGGCCGGGGTAGGCAGGGTCTTTCTCATCAAGACGACCCAGCTGTTTTCGTAACGCATCACGGCTTTCCTTGGCCTTGGGCAATTCAGTACCCTCGATTTCTTTGGCTCGATTATCGGCCACTAACGCCTCACCTTCGTACTGGTTAATCGAGTCGTTGTTTCTGGCATACTTGATGGCTAGCTGGCTTTCGGTAGCCTCATTTTTACCTGCGGTGCGGGATTCGCGCGCTTCTTTACGCCTGTAGGCTTCGGCAGTGATAGCCAGGCCGGCCACGCGCTGCAAATGCTCGGCCGGGATGTTTTTGGCGATTTCTTTAGCCTCGCCGCGCTTCATGCCGCTCTCGCGCAGTTCGGTGCGGGCAACTTTGCGGGCTAGCGCATCAGCCTTTTTATCTATCAGGTACTTTGTGTAGGCATCTTTGCGCTCGGCGGCGTTTTCGTGCACCGATGTAACACGGTCTTGCATGCGATCATTGTACGCGTCGAACCTTCGCTTGGAAGTATCGTAGCTCGTCTTTAGCCGATTAAATTTGTCTATATGATGTTGCTTCCAGGCCTCTGGCAGCCCCTCCAGCCGCTCCATTTTTTGGCTGTAACGTTGGTAACGTGCTTCATGAAAGGCTAGTGCCATCTCGCGTTTAAACAACCCTGGGGAGTCCCTTAGATTGTTAAACTTAGCAGATACATAGTCGCGCATTTTTCGTAGGCGGTTCTTACCAACAGCATTATTTAATGTGCTAAGTACTTTGCCGCGCTTGTTTAGCATATCGGCATCTCTATACCGTATTTCGGCATCGGGCAGGGCGGCTAGCTCGGCTTTGGCCGCTACAGCATCGCTAATATCGGGGGTGGCTTCTAATGTCTCTCCGGTTGTTCCCGCACCCTCTTGCGGCGTCTCAGCCGTATCGGCTAACTCTTTCTCCCATTCGGCAAAGTCACCCCTAATTTCCTCTTCGGAGCGAGGTAGGGGTGTGTCAGCTGGTTTTAGTTTTTCTGCCATGATTTTAGTTTGAATCTTTTTGGATGCTTTAACTATAGCATAAGCGTAGCAAAGCAACAAGAATAATAGAAGAAGGTATTGACAATACAAAGTACCTTGTATAGCATAGTACTATGATGAAAGAATCTATCGAGAGCGAAAGGTATGCCGAACAGCTAGCAACGCAGCTACGTAAAGGCTTTTTGGCATATTGCGTGCTAAAGGTGTGCGAGCAAGGGCCACAGTACACCAGCGACATCATCGCACGGTTGCGTGGGGCTGAAATGGTAGTAGTAGAGGGGACAATTTACCCTTTGCTTAGCCGCCTGCAAAAGGATGGTTTGCTACGGCATGAATGGCAAGAGAGTGAGCAAGGGCCACCCCGCAAATACTACAAAACCACCGATTACGGTGATGAAGTGATTGCGCATACGGCTGCTAAAATTACCGAACTGAATACCACGCTGAAGAAGCTATAAGGAGACAATATGAAAGAAATTACTCGTATACATATCGCTAAAACCGCCTACGATATAGAACTGGCGGCCAAAAAAGATATAGAAAAATACATGGCAGGCCTGGAACGTTATGCCGATGACCCGGAACTGCTAAGTGATATAGAAATCCGGATTACTGAGCTACTAGCCGAGCGTGGCGTAAAGGCCGGCGGTGTTATCGCGCATGATGATGTAGTGGCCGTACGCGCACAGCTAGGCGAACCAAGCGACTTCTTACCAGAAGGTGCAGGTGATATTGCCGTAGGGGCGAGCGGCCTGGAAGATAACGGCAAACGCCTGTTCCGCGACCTTGATAATGCTATTTTGGGCGGCGTACTGGCAGGTCTAGCGCGCTACTTTAGCGTAAATCCGCTGTGGACGCGCCTGATATTTATCGTACTGTTGTTTGCGTCGTTCGGTGCGGCACTGATTGTATACCTAATACTTTGGTTAGTAACGCCGCCCGCTCGTAGCGCGGCCGATAAACTACGTATGGCTGGGCAGCCGGTAACGCTCGAATCTATTAAGCGGCTAGGTGAGCAATCTGAACCAGTCGTTAACGAGTCGGCTAAGATAGTAAAAAAAGTGCTCATGGTTGGTACTGGTGTTGTACTGGTACTGCTAGCGGTAGTTAGCCTCCTTGCCACGATTGCTATTGTAGCAAGTGTGTCGTTTGGTTTTGGTTCTAGCTATTCGCCTGTTGCCGCGTGGGGAGTGGCCAATAGCTGGTGGTTTATAGCTATGATGTCGCTGCTTGTACTAAGTGGAGTATTGTTTGCAACTCTTTGTATGATATTGGCGATTGCCACATTGCGCCACCAGTGGAGCAAGCGAATCGGTACGGCTGTAGTGGCTATTACTGTGGCCGGGCTCCTCTCGTTTATCGGCGGCATAGGTGTAGCAGTGTATGGCAACCTCGACGAGCAGGGGCGGGCGTATGCAGCGCGCAAAACAGTCAGTGCCGAGCTACCTGTGGGATTTAAGGGTATTACGTCACTGACCGTCGCTAGCGATAAAAGTATTGAAGGGCAGGGGCGCATTGAATACATCGTGTCAGACAAGCCGCACTACGAACTGGAATCGTTGCCGGGCGTAAAACCACAGTTTGTTGTGGCGGATGACGGGTTGTCGGCCACCGTAAAACTAGTAAAAACCAGCAGTAGTAGCACCTACCGCCCATGGGAGCAAGCGGCAATGCCAGTGTTACGAATCTACGGCCCTGCGCTGGAATCGATCGAAGCGGCCCAAAATGCGTTAATAATGCAATATACCAACCCCGGGCCACAAGCAAAACTAGCGCTAACGGCGCACGGTGAATCGCAGCTAGACATTGAGGGCACGTACGACACCGTGACGGTAACTGGCGAAATCGGTAGCATGGTAACCGTGGCAAGGGCGAGTGTAAATGAACTGCAAGTAAATGGTGGCGTGGTACAGGCGGGTGTGGTCCGTACGCTAACGGTGCGTCAGCCCGATGCTTGCGCCGCCTATGCGGAGGAATCAAGTGACCATTATGTACGCGTACAAGCAGTTTCTAGCGGCAAACTATCTTATAATGGGGTAGAGCAGCCAGCTAAAACGATTACCAATAACTGCGGTAAAGTAGTAGTGGGTCGCGAACTAGATGATTATGATAAGGAGGGTGAGTACTAATGAAAACAGCAGATATAATACGGCGGGCGGGGCGTAATTTGCGCCAAGCGAAAGCTCGCACTATATTGACTAGCCTAGCGATTGGTGTGGGGGCGTTCACCATTGCTCTTGCTATGGCCGCGGGTAATGGTGGCCGCAACTATCTAGACACGATGATCGGCGCCCTTGGCAGTATGCGCAACATTAATGTTGCGGCCAAGCAAGACGCATCGGCACAGTCGGACAACAAACCTCGCAAGGTGAGCGAACAGACGCAAGCGGCGACCAATAGTCTAGGATTCAGAGAGCTAACGGCTGCCGACCGCACCAAGATCGAAAAGATTGAGGGTGTCGAGCGAGTTATGCCGACATTTAGCCTCTCGGCGAAGTCGGTGACGGCAAATGGTAGTGATGAGTATGAAGCAGATGTCCAGTCGCAGTCTGACGATAGCTCAATTGAGCTGACAGCTGGTTCGCTTGGCGATAATTATGAGATTAAGCCAGGTCAAGTTGTCTTGCCACACGTATTTATTGAGGCGTTTGGATTCAAAAATGCCGAAGCCGCGCTTGGTAAGACGGTCAACATCGCTTTTGATGATGCCATGGGCAAGACGTTTGTACGCAAGTTCACCATTGCTGCGGTCGACAAAGAGCCGGCTAGTCCGCTGGCGTTCTATACTAATCAATTCCGAATTTCAAATAGTGACGGCGAGGCAATTGCCAAGGCGCAGCGGCCCGAGGGTGCCCCCGAGACATTCTTTGGATTTATGGTTCGGGTAAAGGAAAGTGCTGACCCTAACACCGTGCGTGACGCTATTAACGCCGCCGGTAACTACGAGGCTCAGACATTTGCCGACATGCGTTCAAGCGTGATGCAAGTTGTCAATATTGTTCAGTACGGCCTAATGGGCTTCGGGGTGCTTGCTATCATCGCCTCGGTATTCGGGATTATAAACACCCAGTACATTAGCGTACTAGAGCGTACACAGCAAATTGGCCTGATGAAGGCGCTTGGCATGCCGAAAGGTGGCATTGGCAAGTTGTTCCGTTATGAGGCTGCTTGGATAGGTTTCCTGGGTGGTGTAATCGGCGTTGGCTTGGCATATCTTGTGACATTGCTCAACCCTATTATCGCCAAAGTGCTCAGCCTAGAGGAGGGGACGAGGTTGCTGCAACTTGATTGGCTGTCGAGCATTATACTGATTGCGGGCTTGATGATTGTTGCGGTACTCTCTGGCTGGTTCCCATCGCGTAAGGCAGCCAAGTTAGATCCAATCGAAGCGCTAAGGACAGAGTAGGGGCTCCGCCCCCCCAATCTCTCTACGAAATGAATTCATAGAGAGATATCCACCCCGCTAAAGCTTGGCTAACGCCTCGTGGCTATCGCAAATCAACGTAATTTACTGTAGAATAAGGAGTGAAAATGATTGAGGTTAAAAACGTTACCAAAACTTACGGTAAAAAAGAACATCTATTTACCGCGCTTAAGGATGTTAGTTTTACTATTCCTAGCGGCACCAGTGTTGCTATCTTGGGTAAATCGGGTAGTGGCAAATCCACGCTCATGCATGCCATGAGCGGCCTTGACCGCCCGCAGGCTGGCGAAGTAGTGATAGATGGCCAAGATATCTTGCGCCTGAAAGCCAAAGAGGTAGATAAGTTCCGTGCCCGTACCATCGGCTTTATCTTCCAGAGCTTCTTCGTGCAGGGTAACGAAAGCGTATCGGATAATGTCAGCTTGCCGCTTGAAATCGCCGACGTGGCGCGTAGCAAGCGCAAAGCAAAAATTCAGGCAGCGCTAGAGAGCGTAGAGCTGCTTGATAAATTGCACGGTAAAGCCAAGAACCTATCCGGCGGCCAAAAGCAACGCCTCGCCATCGCGCGTGCCATTGTGAATGAGCCGCAAATTATCTTTGCCGACGAACCGACAGGTAACCTAGATAGTGTTACTGGCGAAAAAGTAGAGGATATGCTGTTTGGCTACAATAAGGAGAAGGGCGTCACGCTCATCATAGTCACGCACGATGCTGATCTTGCTGCTAAGTGTGATATGCAAATTAATATTAAAGACGGCCAAATCGAATCGATTCGTGATTCGCGTGCAACCAAAACTACTGGAAAGGTTCGAGTAATCTAAACAATGAAAATAACCGACACTATCCGAAGAGCCGGCCGTAGCCTCCGCCAAGCAAAAGTACGCACGCTGTTGACGAGTTTAGCGATTGCCGTGGGCGGGTTTACGCTTACGCTGGCACTTGCGGCTGGTGCTGGTTCGCGCCAATACGCCGATAAGATTATCTCTAGCAATATCGACCCGCAAATGCTGATGATTGCAAAGGATAAGAGCCTATTTGGCGAAGGAGATGCCGGTTCGACATTCGGGGTAGGGGGTTTGCGCGAATATTCGGACAATGCCACGCAGTATAGCGGCCTTACACTTGAGGCGCTTTCGAGCACCGACCTAGAAAAAATCGAAAAGCGCAGTGATATCGAAAAAGTGACACCTACTTATTTGGTGAATGCTCAGTATGTCACATTTGCTAAAAAGGCTGATAAAAAATATACCAGCGATATTACTGTATTCGATACTTCGGTGAAGCCCGAAATCGTTGCGGGCAGCCTGCCTGATGGCAAACAGCAAATCCGCGACGACGAGGTAGTCGTGCCAGAAGCATTCTTGCAAACGCTAGGAGTAACGGATAAGCAGGCATTTATTGGCTCGACTGTCACATTGCACTTGGCAAAAATGCCAACGCAACTGAGCGAGAGCGAAATGCAGGATATCATTGCACGCGAAGGCCTGGCGGGCTTGCAAAAATACACGCAGGTTGAAGCTCGCGATGTAGCTTTAAAGGTACGCGCCGTCAGTAAGCAATCGGTTACTTCATTGAGTGCCAGTAGCGCACTGTTTATTTCCGAAAATACTGCGCGTGAGCTTTCGGATTACCTTACAAAAGGTACCGATCAGTACCGTAGCTATGTTTCGGTTATGGCGTTAGTGAAGGCCGGTACCGACCCTGTAACGGTAAAAGAAGCCCTAGCGAAAGACAAGATATATGCTATGACCGCTAAAGATGCCCAGGGCATACTGTTTACCATCGTAAATCTTATTCAAGGAATTGTTATCGGCTTTGGCGTGCTGGCGTTAATCGCAAGTATCTTTGGCATTATTAACACCCAGTATATTAGCGTGCTCGAGCGCACACAGCAAATTGGTTTAATGAAAGCGCTGGGCATGCGCGGCCGTGATGTTAGCAAACTATTCCGCTACGAGGCTGCCTGGATAGGTTTTTTGGGCGGTGCGATTGGGGCGCTACTAGCCTGGGGTGTAGGCATGGCGCTTAACCCGTGGATTACCGACACGATTGGCCTAGGCGAGGGTAATTATTTGCTAGTGTTCCAACCGCTACCAATTGCGATATTACTTGTCAGTCTTATCGTTGTAGCGGTGCTCGCCGGCTACTTCCCAGCACGTAAGGCATCAAAGCTCGATCCAATCGAAGCTCTACGCACTGAGTAGGGGCTCCGCCCCTCCACTAGCTCACGAAGTAAATTCGTAAGCTAGCTCCACCCCGCTAAAGCTCGGCTAACGCCTCGTGCCTACGGCTTAATGCAGTGCATGCTTACCAAAATAGCTGCGAACTATAAGTATTGCTAACAGCCCAGTGAGTCCTACAATCAGCCACGAGGCATGAAAAATATCACTTTTGCTTGAAATGTGTCCGATCCCCAAACTTAAGGGTATTATGACGATTCGCCCTAGGGTACTAATAAGGCTTGAAGCGCCGGCACGCACCTCAGATGTAACGGAATCGTGCAGGTAACGGTTAAACACCACCATCACGGCGAACAGGCAACTGCAAAACAGCGTTATTGCCGCTACGGTAACAAAAAGGTTGCGCGAAACGGCCATACCTATACTGCTGGCCACTAGTATAACAAGCACAGACACCATTGCGGGCAGGCGCGCCAGCTGTATGCGCCCCACGACGTAGCCACCAATGCCACCCGTAGCTCCATGCAGAGCGTTGATGGGGCCATATAGCACAATCGGTGCGAGTAGGGCGATAGACCATAGTTGAGTGAATTCGAGTACTGTGTAGACAAGAGCTGATAGTAATGAGAGGGTGACAACAATCCTTAGTAGTCGCCCACGCTGTAATACGCTTTTAAACGTAGCAATGAGGTGTGCGCCAAGAGCTGTTTTTTCGGTGGCCTTATGCAATTTTGGCTCGCGCAATTTTGCCAGCGCAATCAACGCGATGATTACGGCGGGCACAGTGAGCCAGTATGTCCAACGTAATCCCATAAATTGTCCTACGATGCCACCTAGTAGGGACCCACCCACCGACGCAGCGCTAATCATAACTCGGACTTTACCAAGGTAATAATCGAAATGCTTGGTCGGCACCTTTTCTTCCAGCATGGTGTCGTAAATAATTGAATCGCACATACCGGTAAATAGCGCAAAAAACATTGCCCAAAAAATAGCACTTATAAAATAGGCGGGCGGACTGTAGCTAATTGCGCCCACGAGAGTGGCAATTGCGAGCAAAAGCACGCCAAACATTAAGAGTCCACGCCGACTCCAACGATCGGCCAGTATACCTGCCGGGATTTCTACTAGTAAGATAGTCGCAGAAATTACTGCAAATATCACCCCAATTAAGGCGTCATCGAACCCAATTGAGCGCATAAATAGCTTTTCTATGGCGTACCATAGCACAAAGCTCATAAAAAACACGGCGATATAGAGGGGTTGTAGCCTTGCCCGTAGGGCTTGGTGTTTTTTACTATCCATAACCTAAATTGTAGCACGCTGGGGCTTTACAAACGGGCACGGGGGGGGGGGTACACTAGTAAGTACTAACTTTAATAAAAGGGGTGTACTATGATTACTCGCGGTAACGGTCTTTAGTTATAGTCATACCAGCCTGCATACAGCGCAGGCTGGTATGCTTATGTTTGGTGCGCGTTTGCATATATTTTTAGTGCCGGCTATACTGAACTCCAGAAAGGAGGGTACTAACTATGTCACGCGGTAGCGGTCTTTTAATACAACGCTAGCTAGTAGCTAGCTGGATGAATAAACAGGGGTCTATAAGATTGGTAGATCCCTGTTTTTTTTGTAGGGCAACAGCGAACTACGGGCGCTTGCTAAAATGCCACGGGGGGGGGTATACTAGTAGTGTAAACATTAAGGAAGGGGTATCATCATGGCACAACTCGGCAACAGCCTTTAATAGCTAACTAATAGCGAATCGACCTACAGCAATCTAGTGGGTCGATTTTTATTGACTACCGTATTGTTTTAGGTAAAGCTCGCGGACAAGCCTCGTGAAGTCGCGTGCATAAGTATCGGGGTCGGTGTCTTCTAGAATATCGGCTACTTTGCCAATATTGGCATTTTGCAGCACTAACGTTTGTGTGCGTGGGCGTATACCAAGTTCACGTAAAGCAAGTGCACCAGCAACCCGCTTAACCGAAAAGGGGGCGGGGCGGAAGAGTGAAACCTCGGTAGCAGCTCGTGCCTCGGGTGACAACCGGCTAGCAATTTGCCCAAAGCCACCGCGCCACTCAGCTGTGCCGGGGCCACCGCTTGGGAATATAGTTACTGCTTCACCGGATGCCACTTTTTGGGCGGCCGTATCAAGTGCGTCATTGTTAAGTTGGTGCAATATCTCGACTGGCTGATTAAATGCGTTAGGGAAGTGGTGCTTCCGATAAAATGCGCGCGGCTCGCTTAGAGGACTTGGCCTGTACTGATTGGAATTGTTGGCCTGAAGAACGGGAATGATCAGTTCTTGTCCGGTAGAGCCAGAGCTCTGTATCAGGCGTCCTGCCGCAGAATCTGGTCGGGCGATGACATGGGTCGATTCACGCCCGACTGCACCGACCAAACTCTGAGCCAGCAAGGGTTCTATGCGCTGGCTATGGTCGCCTGCGATCAATAATCCTCCGCTATCCAGTGGTAAATCACCTTCAACTTCAACCTTGATGCCGCTGTCGGCTAATGTTTCGGTTACGGCATCGGCAAAGCTCATCGTCTCGGCTGCTCGCCCTAACCGCCTAGAGAACCTAGGGGTAATAGAGAAGGGAAGATAGAATTGCTCTTTTTGGTATTTGTTTTCCATAGTCGGTATATGTTTTATTATAACAAAAATTTGTTTATAAGTCAATAAGCTAGTGTATATTATTAATTTTTATACTATTTATGCGGGGCGTTATACTCATCCTAAGCATTGATGATGCAATAGACGACAAGCTGTCACCCCAGTAGCACATTGTTGTGTACCCTGTTATAATATAGGGCATGTTAGATATCCGATTCATCAGGGAAAATCCCGAGCGTGTCCAAGAGGCCGCTGCACAAAAAGGCTACAAAGTTAATATTGCCGAGCTTTTAAGTGCCGATGAATCCCGCCGCGAGTTGCAGACCAAGGCAGATGAGCTGCGCACTAAGCGCAACGAAATCTCAAGCCAGATGAAGGGTGGCAAGCCTGCGCCTGAACTGATTGAGCAAGGCAAGGCAATTAAAACCGAGCTTGCTGAAGTGGAAGATCACTTACGCGTAGCTGACGAAACATATATTGCACTACTTAAGGCTGTGCCGAATGTGCCGCTTGATGAAGTGCCTATCGGCTCTAGTGAAGATGAAAACGTTGAAATCCGCGTATGGGGTGACAAGCCGCAGTTTGACTTTGAGCCCAAAAATCATGCCGAAATTGCTGAAGCGAAGGGCTGGCTAGATAAAGAGCGCGGGGCAAAAATTGCCGGTAGCCGATTTGTGTATACTATGGGTGACCTGGTATTGCTTGAGATGGCGCTATGGAACTACGCCATGAGCGCACTAACGAACGAAGCTACACTGCAGCAGATTATTACTGATAATAAGTTAGTTGTTAGCAGTAAGCCATTTACACCTATTTTGCCGCCAGCTGCTGCAAAGCAAGAGGTGTTTGAGGCGACTGGTCGCTTAAATAGGCAAGAGCAGACTTACAAGATTGAAGACGAAGACCTGTGGTTGAATGCAAGCGCCGAACACACCATTTCGCCAATTTATATGGATGAAATCCTTGACGAAAAGGACTTGCCAATTCGCTATGTTGGCTACACCACAGCGTTCCGCCGCGAAGCCGGCACGTACGGTAAAGATACCGAAGGTATCTTCCGTTTGCACCAGTTTAACAAGCTGGAAATGGAGTGCTTTACTACCGCTGAAACATCGTACAACGAGCACCTATTTTTGGTAGCAATCCAAGAATATTTGATGCAACAGCTGGGACTGCCACACCATGTGCTAGAAAAGTGCACGGCGGATATTGGCCGGCCTAACGCTAAGGGTGTAGACGTAGAAGTATGGTTGCCAAGCCAAGGTATGTACCGTGAAACACACACGGCTGACTACATCGGTGATTACCAAACGCGCGCCATGAAAACGCGGGTTCGCCGCGAGGATGGTACGGTAGAACTGGCGCATACAAATGATGCGACGGCGTTTTCGCAACGCCCGCTGGTAGGTATACTCGAAAACTACCAAACCGCCGAAGGTGATGTCGTTGTGCCAGAGGTGCTACGTCCATACTTAGGTGGTCGCGAAAAAATCTAAGTTATACAAAACAGAGGCTCTGCCCATGCTTTAGGGGGAGGAAGTTGTATCACGAACTTATTTCGGGATACAACTGGAGGGTGAGGATTGCCTGGGGCAATCTGCAAGGAAATCTTCCGATGACAGCTGTGCTGTCAATTGTGAAGTTTCGGGACCGCGGAACGCGGTAAGCCCCTCCTGATAGTGGGTGGTCGCGAAAAAATCTAAAATTTGATATACTATAAGCACAACCAACGGTTAAACGAAGGAGGTCTATAGTGATCGAGAATGTCGAAATAACCGGAGTGGGCGCCTTTAAGCCCGACGATCTTACCCGTAAATACATCCGTAAAAAAATCGGCAGCCTAGATAGGCTGGCGCCGCGTCATGCACGCAAGAGCATACGGGCAGATGTAAAAATTGCCGAGGTCAACCGTGATAAAGGCAATAAGTATGAGGTAGAAGTATTGCTATTCGTACCCGATCATACGCTTACTGCTAAAGATTCTACTATGAACGTGCTAGCTGCTACCGATATCGTAGAAGCAAAGCTAGCTGCTCAGTTGCGTAAATACAAAGATTTGCACGTGCCGCATGTCGGGAGGCGCAAATTACTCGATAAATTTAAACGGAGTTACGCGCGAGAAGCTGCGTAAAACTGCTAAAAACAGCCTTAGGCTTTCCTGGGGCTGTTTTTCTATTCACCCCTTTTATTCGTGGCCAATAACGGGTATACTAATACGTAGATTTTCTGAAATGACCAAAGAGTAGAGAGGGTACCCGGCAAAATGGTAAATCGCGATAAAGCGCTCACAAAAGTATTCGGAGATCCGCAGAAGCGGATTATTAAACGCCTACAAAAGAAGGTAGACGAAATTAACAAGCTTGCGCCAAAGTATAAAAAAATGAGCAAAAAAGAACTGGCCGAGCAAACCGAAATGTTTAAGAAACGGCTGGCTAAAAAGGGCGTAACACTCGATACGATTTTGCCTGAAGCGTTCGCTGTCGTGCGTGAAATGGCTGACAGGGTAATCGGTGAGCGCCACTACGATGTGCAGTTAATGGGCAGTATGGTGTTGCATGAGGGTAATGTAGCCGAGCTAAAAACTGGTGAAGGTAAGACTTTGATGTCCACACTTGCCGCTTATCTGAATGCGCTTGAAGGCAAGGGCGTACATATCGTAACGGTCAATGATTATCTAGCGCAGCGCGACGCCGGCTGGATGGGGCGCGTATACGATGCTTTGGGGCTCTCTACTGGTGTAATCATTAACGATGCGTCATTCATATTTGATGCTAAGTACGATAACGAGGCTCACGAAGACGAGCGCATGAAGCGTCTAAAGCCGTGTACGCGTAAAGAGGCCTACCAGGCGGATATTACCTATGGTACTAATAATGAATTCGGTTTTGATTACCTACGCGACAACATGGTGAATGAAGTCGATTTAGTGCGTCAGCGCGATTTGCATTTTGCAATCGTGGATGAGGTAGACTCTATTCTTATCGACGAGGCTCGTACGCCACTAATTATCTCGGCACCTGCTGCCGAAAACCCAGAAAGCTACTATCAGTTTGCTAAGATTGCCGCAAAGCTTGTGCCCGAGGATTACCTTCTGGACGAAAAGCGCCGTAGTGTGGCACTGACAGATGTTGGTGTTGAAAAGGTGCAGAAAATGCTGGGCATAAAAAACCTGTACACACCAGAATATGTACGGAGCGTCTACCACATGGACCAAGCGCTCCGAGCACAAACATTGTTCAAACGTGATAAAGATTATGTAGTAACTAATGACGGCGAAGTGATTATCGTGGACGAGCATACAGGCCGTTTGAAGCAAGGTAACCGCTATAACGAAGGGTTGCACCAGGCTATCGAAGCCAAAGAAGGTGTGCCGGTGCTGCAAGAGAGCATGACGCTCGCAACTGTGTCGTTCCAGAATTACTTCCGCCTATACAAGAAGCTTAGTGGTATGACCGGTACAGCCTTCACTGAGGCCGAAGAGTTCCAGCAAATTTATGAGCTGGAAGTGGTAGTGGTGCCGCCAAACAGGAAGATTGCGCGTAAAGACCATGACGATTTGATTTACAAGACCGAAAAGGGCAAGCTAAAGGCGGTGGCACAGGCCATTAAAGAGTACCATGCGGTTGGTCGCCCAGTGCTGGTAGGCTCTGGCAGCATTGCCAAAAATGAAATGATTGCTGCTTACCTCGACCAGGAAGGCATTAAATATGAATTATTGAATGCCAAAAACAATGAACGCGAAGCGGCCATTGTCGAAAAAGCTGGGCAAAAAGGTGCGATTACGCTTGCTACAAACATTGCTGGTCGCGGTACCGACATTAAGTTGGGCGAAGGTGTTAAGGAGCTAGGCGGCTTGGTAGTTATCGGTTCGGAGCGTCATGAGTCGCGCCGCATTGACAACCAGCTGCGTGGTCGTGGTGGCCGCCAAGGTGACCCGGGTGATACGCAGTTCTACGTCAGTACCGAGGATGACCTGATGCGTATTTTCCAGGGTGAACGTATTGCAGCCCTGATGGACCGCTTGGGCGTAGATGAAGAAACTGCTATTCAAAACAAAGCAGTAAGCAAGACGTTGGAAGCAGCGCAAAAGCGTGTAGAAGGCTACAACTACGATACGCGCAAAAATGTTGTTCAGTATGACAATGTGATTAATCGCCATCGCAAAGTCGTATATACGGTACGCCGCAAGATTCTTGATGGTGATAACATCAAGCCTGAAATTGGTCGTTTACTAAAAGAGAAGATTGCAGAGCTGACTGATGTACCAGCGAAGAATAATCCAAAATTTGTCGAAGAGTTCACGACGGTTGTCCCACTCGATGATGCTGAAGTAGAAAAAATAGGCGCAGAAAAGAAAGATAAAGCTCGCCGAGAGCTTGCGCTTGCCGCTGCCGAAAAGCTGTATACCAAGAAGGAAGATGAGTTAGGAACAGAGCTCATTCGCGGCATTGAGCGTGAAGTATACTTACAAATTCTTGATACACTTTGGATGCAGCACTTAGAAAATATGCAGCACCTACGCGAAGGTATTCACTGGCGTAGTGTCGGCCAGCGCGATCCGCTTGTAGAGTACCGCTCAGAGTCGCAAAAGCTCTTTACCAGCTTGCAGGCAACACTTCGTGATGAAGTGCTCCGAGCTATTTATCATGTTCGCAAAACAGATGCCATTAGCCGCGAAGCGGTTGACGATGAGCATGATACCGAGCTGACCAAACTCGCTGAACGTTCGGTAGAGATTGGTGTGAATGAGATTACTGGCGGTGAGCAAAACCGTGACGCCGATTTTGACGGCAATAAGGTGAAGAAGGGCAAGACTGCTGCTGACGTGAATCGCCAACGCAATGCTGCTCGCAAGAAAAAGAAGGCCTCTCGGCAAAACCGCAAGAAGAGCCGCTAACCATGAAACATATCACAACAGAAGTACGATTGAAAAATGGTGCCAGGGGGTTATTGATAGACGTACCCGGCGCTACGGTAATGAGTTTTCAATTCCAGTTCCGTGCTGGCAACCGCTACGTAAAAAACAAAGATATTTACGAAACGGCGCACATTATGGAGCATATGGCATTTGGAGCAAATGCCGAGTTTAAGAATGAGCATGCCTACGAAGCCGAATTTACTAAGAACGGTGCGTACCATAACGCCTGGACGAGTGACTTATCTATGGTATATGTGGCCGACTGTGCCGACTTTGAGTGGGAGCGTATTTTGCGGTTGCAGCAAGTAGCGATTTGCAAGCCTAAGTTTAAGCAGGAAGAGCTAGAAGCCGAAAAGGGTAATGTAAAAAGCGAGCTGACAGGTTACTTGAACAATCATAACCGTGTGCTGTGGCCAAAATTGCAGCAACTACTTGGCGAGAGTGTCTATACTTACTGGCAGCGTCTACAAACGATTAGCAATGTTACCTTGCGCGATATTCGCGAACATCATAATCGCACTCACACCACTGATAATATGCGTTTTGTAATTGCCGGTAAACTAGATGGGCGCCGCGCACAGATTCAGCGCATGCTAGAGGAGTGGGAATTACCACGTGGTGAGCGTTTTGCCGTACCGAAAGATGAGCTGACGAGTGGCAATCCAACGCTGATTCGCCGTAAAGAGGCGAGCAACCTAACCTTTGGTTGGAGTATGACGATTCCACGCGAACTGAGTGATGAGGAAGCCGAGGCGATGGCGTGTCTAGACCAAATCCTTACCGGCACACTGCATTCGCGCATTTACGGTGCGGCCCGCAAGAAAGGTTTGGCCTATGGTATGTTTAGCGAGACATCGGTCGGATTCCATGATAGCAGCTGGGACTTTGGCGGCCAGGTAAACCTTGATACTGCTGGTGGCTTGTTTGATATTATCGTGCGCGAAGTAAAAGCAGTATGCGATGGCAAGATTACCGAAGAAGAGCTAGATGCTGCCAAAAGTTATGCGCTCGGCCGTCACCAAATGGGCGCGCAGACCGTATCACAAATCAGCAATTTTTACAGCGGCCGCTACTTTGGTGATGGGTTTGTAAAAGAGTATGAAAAGGTGCCTGATGCGATCCGTCGCATTAGTCTAGAGCGAATGGTTGTCACCGCTCGTGAATTTATTACAAACAACACTTGGGTACTTGCCGGAGTAAGTAGTGGTGACAAAGAAGATGTTGTGGCATTGAACGATAAGCTAGAAACCGTTTTTAAGTTAAAAGACTAGCTGATACAATATCAGTATGAATGTTGTAATTGCAGGGTATGGCGTAGAGGGCAAGGCGAGTTACGACTACTGGCGGCGTCAAGGTGCTACGGTGGCGATTGCGGATGAGCGACAAGAACTGCTTGATACTCCTGCCGGCACGCAACTATTACTAGGCCGGGGTGTATTTGAGCAGCTTGGTGCGTTTGACGTAATTGTTCGATCACCAGGCGTTAGCCCGCATAAACTACCATATGGTGACAAAGTTTGGAGTGCTACCAACGAGTTTTTTACTCAGTGCAAAGCGCCGATTATTGGGGTCACTGGCACTAAGGGCAAGGGTACCGTATCAAGCCTTATTGCAGCAATTCTGCGTGCGGCGGGCGAAAAGGTACATCTGGTTGGAAATATTGGCAAGCCAGCTCTTGAAGTACTGCCACATATTCGCGATAGCGATGTTGTTGTATTTGAGCTATCAAGCTTTCAGCTATGGGATGCGGTAAAATCACCGTATGTGGCAGTAATCCTAGGCATAGAGCCTGACCACCTAGAGGTGCATACTGACTTCAGCGAATATGTAGACGCCAAAGCTAACATTGTTCGTTACCAAACTGATTTGCAGGTGACGATTTGGAATAATGACAATCAATATGCACGGCAGATTGCAGAGCACACGCTGGCGACACGTGTGCCGTATCCTACTGCGCAGAGCGCGTATGCTGAAGATGGATATTTTTGGTTGCGGGGTGAGAAGCTGTGTTCCATTGCTGCATTACAATTACCTGGCATGCACAATATCGAAAATGCTTGTGCTGCTATTACGGCAAGCTCGTACTTTATTGCTAGCGGTTTGGTAGATGCGGTAGAACAGGGTCTGAGATCATTTACCGGTTTGCCGCACCGTTTAAAGTTTGTAGCTGAAAAACACGGGGTTAAATACTACGATGATAGCATTGCCACGACACCCGGTAGCGCCATTGCTGCTATGCATAGTTTTGAAGCGCCAAAGTTACTGATACTGGGCGGCTCCAGTAAGGGCGTAGGCTATCAGGAAGTCGTAGCAACAGCTAAAAGCACTGGTACGCAGGTGCTGGCTATTGGTGAGACAGGTCCTGCGATTCTGCAATTATGCGAGGCGCAGGGGGTGGTGGCGAGCTACGAGCCAGGCTTTATGCAAGCGGTTGTAGCTCATGCCAGTCAATTGGTGCCGGTGGGCGGGGTAGTGTTGCTTAGTCCGGCAAGCGCTAGTTTTGATCAATATAACAATTACGCCGACCGCGGCGATCAGTTTATCCGTGCGGTAGAGGAGCTATAGGTGCAAGAACAACAGTATACGAAAGGTCAGTTGGCGGTAAAACGCGCGTTTTCATCAAGCGATTTGGTGGTATTAAGTATTACGTTTGCCGGATTTTTGCTGCTATCTAGCGGCTATTTTATCATCAGCTACTTCACAAGCGATGCATTTACCGGGCAGCAGTTTTCTGTCGTCAATGTACTCCTAGGGCTGTTTGTGGTTGCGATAATTGCAGCACTGTTTTTCGGTATTACACTTGCGCTTGGCATGTTTATTATAAAAATCCAGCGCCAAATGATGTTGGGCAACGCACTACAAATAGAATACAGCGATTATGCATGGTTGCGTGATTGGGTGAATCAGGTCTCGGCCGATCTAGAGTTGCCAAGGGTCGAGGTGTTTGTTACGCAGGATCCTGTTATTAATGCCTACGCCTTTGGTTTTATTCGTCCTTATACTATTGTGCTGCACTCAGGTTCCATCCGCTACCTTACTAAAGAGGAACTAAAGGTGGTAGTTGTGCACGAAATGGGACATGTAAAGTATGGCCATACTATCGCATCGTTGTATCTGCTGCCGTTTATGAACGTACCAGTGCTTGGCGGAATATTTGGCTGGTTAGCTGGCTTTTGGCAGCGTCGTGCCGAACTAACGGCTGACCGTCTGGCGCTAATGTACATGGGCGAATCAGAGCTAGTTAAGGCATCGCTGATTAAGGTGCATGTCGGGCCTGATGTTGCCAGTAGTATGAATGAGATTGCTCGCCAGTGGCAGCAGTATGTTGCCGAACGGCCAATGAACCGCTTTGCGCAAACATTTAGTAATCATCCGTTTTTGGTGCGTCGCATTAGCCATATTGATCGCTACAAGTCTGTTGTTGAGCCCGAGTCTACGCCGACGCCAGTACAATAATTTGCCGCGCGATTGCTTCGGTAGGTTCTAATACCGCTACATCAGGGAACTCTTGAGCGAGGCGAATACGTAGGGCTAAATAGTGGGTACAGGCCAGAACAACTACATCGCAACCGCTTGCTATAATGTTGCGGAGTTCGTCGAATGAGATTTCGCTTAGTGTACCGTACTCGATTGCAGCTGCCCAGCCGGCCGTGTTTGGTTCGTCAATTATAATGCCACTGGCATGAGTGGTTACGAGCTGGCGGTAGCGCTGGCTCCGGAGAGTGAGCGGGGTGGCAAGTACGGCGATATGACCCGCCTGGCTTATGGCGGCAGCTGGCTTTACCATTGGCTCTATGCCGACAAATTTGGTAGCTGGGTATTGACTTCGCAGTGTTGTAATTGCTGCCATTGTTGCGGTGTTGCAGGCAATGACAATAATACCGCATCCTGCCACAAGCAGAGGCTGAATAGCAGCTTCGGTGAGCGCCGTTACCTCAGTGTCGGTTCGTGAGCCGTAGGGAACATGCTCGTGGTCATTTACTACTAAATACTCGTATTCGGGCAGCAGTCTCCGTAGTCCGGCCGCAATAAATTCGCCACCTTTGCCGCTATCAAATATACCAATCTTCATGTGTACTAGTGTAATGGTACAATAGAAGGTAATGCAACCACTGAAAAAGCGCACGGCCGATTTACTAACGGCAATCACCAGCGCATACAATTCGCTACACATTGATGCAAAAGCTGCGGAGCTCGCAAGTATTGATGGGCAGCTGGCTGATAGCAATGTCTGGGCCAACCCCGATCGCGCCCAAATGCTTAGTAAGCAGTCAGCGGCCTTGCGGGGGCAAATTGAGCCCTGGACTATTTTAAGATCCCAGACGAGCGATCTTTTAGAACTAATGGATTTAGGTGACGACACGATGATTGCAGAGTTTGAAACGCAGCTTGCGGCACTCGAGGCTGAATATACCGAACGGCGTAAAGAACTGTTGTTTAATGGCAAGTACGATAATCATGCGGCAATTTTAAAGCTTAGCTCAGGGGCCGGGGGGACCGATGCCCAGGACTGGACTGAAATGTTAGAGCGTATGTACCTGCGCTGGGCTGAAAAGGCCAGTATGCAAGTCGAGCTAGTGGAGCGGTCTGCTGGCGAGGAAGCGGGAATAAAGAATGCTACGTATATCGTGCGCGGCATGTATGCCTATGGCAAGCTCAAGAGTGAGCATGGTGTGCATCGCTTGGTACGACTAAGCCCGTTTAATAGTGATAATTTGCGCCAGACAAGCTTTGCGCTGGTAGAGATAATGCCGGAGATTGATGCGCCAGACGAAGTAAATGTTGATGACAAAGACTTAAAGATCGATGTTTACCGTAGTGGCGGTCATGGTGGCCAGAGTGTTAATACTACCGATTCGGCCGTTCGGGTAACTCATATTCCAACAGGTACTGTTGTGGCTATCCAAAATGAACGCAGCCAAATTCAAAACAAAGAAACCGCTCTGAAGATATTGCGTGGAAAGCTGGCGCAGATGCAGTTAGAACAGCATGCCGAGACTTTGGCTGATTTGCGCGCAGGTGAGTCTGCCGGCTGGGGTGCGCAAATTCGCAACTACGTATTGCACCCGTATACTTTGGTAAAGGATACGCGTACTAAGCACGAGGTCGGCGATGCTAAATCGATACTTGATGGTGCTATTGACGGATTTATTGAAGCCTATCTTACATATGATGTCATGGGCGAGAAAGAATAAGCAAGGTTCGTATGGCTTTCGCCTCGTAGTATATAATAGAAGTATAAGGAGAGTTGTAGAATGAACGCAAAGTACAAAAAATTTATCATACCTGGAATTCTTGTCGCCGTAGTAGTGTTGGTAGGCCTATGGATGGGTGGAACGTATAACGGGCTCGTACAGTCGCGCGAAACCGTCAACAAATCTATTAGTAATGTGGATTCACAGTACCAAAGGCGAAACGATCTAGTCGGTAACCTTGTAAATACTGTAAAGGGCTCCTCTGACTTTGAGCAAGAAACGCTAACGGCAGTTACAGAGGCGCGTTCTAAGGCTGGCGGCGCTAAAATTGATGCAAGTTCTAGCCCCGAGCAAGTCCAGCAATATGTGGAAGCACAGAACCAAGTAACCTCATCGCTAAGCAGATTATTGGTAACCGTTGAGGCGTATCCAAATATTAAGTCAACTGACGCCTACCGCGATCTTATGAGTCAGCTGGAAGGTACCGAAAACCGTATCCAAGTTGCAAGGAGTGACTTTAATGAAGCGGCAAGGGCTTATAATACCCAAATCCAAACGTTCCCAACCAGGATAGTTGCCGGGTTATTCGGGTTTGCTCCTCAGGCGTACTTTGAGGCTGATGCCGGTGCCGAAAAAGCACCAAAAGTTGATTTTAGCAACTAGGCATATACGCATATGCGCTGGCTAGTCGGAATTATTGTAAGTGCAGCAGTTGCGCTCGCCATGTCAGCGAGTGCGACTGCTCTTGAGGTGCCAGCGGCGCCACCACTTGAAACGCCGATTGTTGATCAAACTGGCGTACTAAAACCCGATCAAATCAAGCAACTGGCTGACCAAATTGCGGTCAGCCGAAAAGAAAAATCATACCAAATTGGTATTCTTATCATTCCAACATTAGGTAACAGTGAATACTTAGAAGGGTATAGCCTGAAGGTTGCGCGTGCCTGGGGAATAGGCGAAAAAGACAAAAGCAATGGTGTGTTGTTGCTCGTAGCACTTGAGGACCGCAAGCTGCGTATAGAGGTAGGCGGTGGCCTGGAGGGCGACTTAACTGACGTGCGCGCAAACCGCATTATCCGTAATGTTATTACGCCCAAGTTCAAAGAAGAAAAGTACTATGAAGGTATTTCAGATGGTGTTAATAGTATTCAATTAGCGGTTGCGCAGAAAGCCGACCCTGCTGCCGAAAAGGAGCCGGCGGCCGAGGTAGACTGGGCCGGTATTGTAACGATGGTAATATTTCTGGGGATAGCTGGGCTTTCGTGGCTAGGCGCAATACTGGGCCGTAGCAAAAGTTGGTGGGCTGGTGGTGTTGTTGGCGGCGTGGCTGGTATCGCGCTGATGCTATTATTTAGCTTTGCTATCTGGGCGATTATCGGGTTCTTCGGATTGATAGTGGCCGGGCTACTATTTGACTTTTTGGTATCAAAAAACTACAAGCAACACGTGGCCGATCATACAAACCCTGCGTGGTGGGCCGGCGGCACCTGGGGAGGTGGCGGTGGCTGGGGCGGCGGTTCATCCGGCGGTGGCGGCTTTGGCGGCGGCGGGTTCTCGGGCGGCGGCTCCAGTGGCAGCTGGTGAATGCTGACCAAATTTCGGAGCTCTGTAACGCTATACATCTGATACAGCTAATGGTATACTATAAATAGTAATGATTCTGTTAGATAGGGTAACGAAATCGTATGGTAAAGAAGATAAACCGGCCATCAACCGGATTTCTTTGCATATCGAACCTAATGAGTTCGTGATTTTGGTCGGCACCTCTGGTGCTGGTAAAAGTACGTTATTGAAATTATTGACCCGCGAAGAAAAGCCAACTAGTGGTAAGATCGTGGTTGGCGGCATTGATTACGATACGCTAAAAGATAAGCATATTCCACTTTTGCGGCGTAAAATTGGCGTGGTGTTCCAGGATTTTAAATTACTGCCACAGCGTACAGTATTCGAAAATATAGCCTTTGCACTAGAAATCGCTGGCATGACTAACCGCGAAATCAAAAACACCGTCCCTAAGGTAATCGAACTAGTAGGGTTAAAAGGCAAGGATAAAAAGTTCCCGCACCAGCTATCCGGTGGTGAGCGCCAGCGCGTAGCGATTGCCCGTGCCGTAGTGCGCCAGCCAAAAATCTTGATCGCCGACGAACCAACTGGCAACCTGGATCCAAAGCATAGCTGGGATATCGTGCGTCTCTTAGAAAAGATTAACAAATACGGAACCACTGTGCTACTGACTACTCATAACGTTGATATTGTGAACAAGCTAAAGCGTCGTGTGATTACCATTGAGCATGGTAAAGTTACTGGCGACCAAGCCCAGGGGAGTTACCGGCAATGAGTAAGAATACTAAAAATACCAAGGCGTTTGCACAGGCCAAGAAGCATCGTCGTCAGTGGCTGACGTTCGTGCGCATGTGCCGCTACGGCGTCAATAATTTTACACGCAATGCCTGGCTAACCGTCGCGGCCACTGCAGTAATGACGATTACCTTACTGATTGTGTTATTAACTGTAGTAGCGCAAAACGTGCTCGCCGACACCGCCACCGAGGTGGGTAAAAATATCGACCGTTCTATCTACCTAAAAACCGGTATCACCGAGCAAGAGGCAAAGCCAATTATGAATGATTTACAGAAGCTATCTAACGTAGAAAGTGTTACGTTCGTAAGCTCCGAAGAGGGCCGTGCCAAGGTTGCCCAAGAAAACAAAACCGATGTGGGCGTGCTGAATGCGCTAAACGAAGCAACTAATAAAATTCCCGCAACTATCCGTATTTCGCTAAAAGACGTTAATGACACTAGTCAGCTAGTGCAGTTTGTTAACACCAATCAACCGCTAAAAGAGCATATCGATACTGTACGTCGCCCAAGCTTTATGGGTGATCGCAAGGCGGCTACCGACACAATCGCCGACTGGACCGCTGCTGCGCAAAAGCTTGGTATCGGTGCTAGTATTGTGTTCATGGCGATATCTATATTGATCATTTTTAACACCATCCGTATGGCTATCTTTAACCGCAAAGACGAAATCGAAATGATGAAGTTAATCGGTGCTGATAAAAGCTTTATTCGCGGACCGTTTGTGGTAGAGGCAGTGGTATATGGTTTTATCGCCGCGGTAATTGCCACTGGTATAGGTCTAGCTATCTTGTACAGCGTGCGCTCCGGCGTAGGTGAGTGGGGCCTAAAGATTGGCCCAACGCTTAACATGTTTGTTATGTACATTGGGTTTGTGCTGTTGGGTATGATTGTCTTGGGCGGTATTGTAGGCATGGTATCGTCGCTCCTAGCAACGCGTCGCTACCTAAAGATATAGTTTCGGCCTTATAATTTGGCACATTTCGCACGTTTTTCCTGCGATACTCACTAGCTGTATGTACAATACGGCTAGTTCCGTTTCTCGTAAATAACGAGCGAACTGCACTCAAATTATAAAACCTCTGGCCCGCGCTTACTTATTGTCTATACTACAACACCATATTGACAATTATATATTGCTTATGCTATTATGGGGTCAATGAAGCTCAGGCCCACCACACCAGTTTCCAAAGGGTTAGTCACGAAATCAAGTCTCGTGGCGAGTGCTGTGGTTATGGCTCTTGCAGTACCTATCTCTTTCGGCCAAGTGGCGTTTGCTGATCGTTTTGACGAACAGATTAAAGCCTTAAATCGCGAGATTGAAGGCTATCAGGCGCAAGCAGCCGAGCTGAGCAAGCAAGCTGATACGCTACAAAACGAACTCAGCAACCTTGCCGCTCAAAAAGCAACTATTCAGGGCCAAATCGATCTTAGCCAAGCTAAGTACGACAAGCTGGTGCATGATATTGCCGAAACCGAAAAGAAGATTGCCGACAACAAAGAGGCGCTAGGGCAAATCATCGCTGATATGTACGTTGATGGCTCTATTACGCCACTTGAAATGCTTGCAAGCAGCAAAAATATTGGTGACTATGTCGACCAGCAAGAATACCGATCATCAATCCAAAGTAACCTAAGCGACACAATCAAGCAGATTAATACGCTTAAGAAGAAGCTTGAAGACCAAAAGAAAGATGTTGAACGCGTATTAGCCGACCAAAAGGGTCAGCGCGATCAGCTAGCCGCAAAAGAAGCCGAGCAGGCGAATTTGCTTGCCCAGACTCAGGGCCAGGAAGAAGCCTACCAAAAGCTTTCGAGCGATCGTAACGCACAAATTAATAGCCTCCGCGCGCAACAAGCCGCAGCCATGCGTGCCTCGGGTGGCTTTAGCAACATTGGTAACGGTAGTGTTGGCGGCGGTGGATACCCGGGTGTTTGGGCGTATGCCGAGCAAGACACCATCGTTGATAACTGGGGTCTTTATAACCGCGAGTGCGTCAGTTATACTGCCTGGAAAGTAGCAAGTACGGGGCGTTTTGTACCGCACTTTAGCGGCCAGGGTAATGCCAATCAGTGGCCTGGCACAACTTCGCGTTATGGTATCCCTAATGGCTCTACGCCGGTTGCCGGTTCGGTAGCTATCCAATATGTTGGGGTATATGGCCATGCTATGTACGTAGAAGCAGTAAATGGCGATGGTACGATTACGGTAAGCGACTACAACAACAACGCCGATGGCGGTGGTTGGGGTAGGTATCACTATTACACTCGTTCGGCGGCTGGCCTTACCTACATCTACTTTTAGCTGATAAAGCATAATAATTACATCAAGCAATAGGCACCTATGGGTGCCTATTTGCTATATAATGTATACATAAGAGTTTTTAGACAAGGGGATAATAGTGACCGAAGACACGCCACGAGTAGAGGCTAAGGCTAAAGAGCGGAAAAACCAAACAGTGCAAAAATCGACGTTATTGGTATCGGTGGCACTTACAGCGTTGCTGGCGTTCATAGTGGGTACGCGTAGCGACCAGCTATTCGCTGCGGTGGCTCCCGTGTTTGGTGTTAAAGTAGCTACTGATACGGTAGATACGGCGTTACTAAAACAGGTGTACGACGGGTTGGTGACTAATTTTGATGGCGACTTAGACCAAGGTACGTTGTCTGATGGTGCAGCACGTGGGCTTGTGGCCGCGGCTGGCGATAAATACACAGTATTTATGGATAAAGAAGAGGCAGAGCAGTTTAATAAGGACTTGAGCGGCCAAGTATCAGGTATTGGTTGCGAAATTGGCGTACGAGGCGGTCAGCCAACAGTGTTGCGCGTGATAGCTGGTTCGCCAGCCGAAAGGGCAGGCGTGAAAGCGGGTGACATATTTGTGAGTGTGAACGGCGAGTCAGTAGCAGGTAAAGACGCTGGCGCTACGGCTGCAAAAGTACGCGGCGATATAGGCACTTCGGTAAAAGTGACGCTAAAGCGAGGCGAAGAGACAGTAACCTACACCATCACTCGCGAACAGGTGAGCGACCCAAGTGTTCGTTGGAGTATTGCTGATGGTGTGGGAGTAATGACGATATCACGCTTTGATGATCAAACGGCCGCGTTAGCCGAAAAGGCAGCGGGCGAGATGAAGACGGCAAATGTACACGGAGTAGTGCTAGACTTGCGTGGTAATGGCGGCGGCTACCTAGAGGCGGCACGGCAAGTAGCGGGCATTTGGCTAAAGAATCAGGTAGTTGTTACGGAAAAAGCTGGCGGTGAAGTGACGGGCACCGAACGGTCAAGTGGTGATGCGGTACTTAGCGGCATAAAAACAGTGGTGTTGGTGGACGGCGCAAGCGCAAGCGCAAGCGAAATTGTGGCGGGTGCTTTGCAGGACCATAAGGCAGCCACCTTGGTAGGCGAAAAAACCTTTGGTAAGGGCACGGTGCAAAAGGTGTTAAACCTGCCCGACGGACGGCTATTAAAAGTAACAATTGCCCGCTGGTATACGCCTAATGGTAAGAATATCACCAAAGAGGGAATAGTACCTGATAAAAAAATTGAGCTAACCGCCGAAGATGCCAACGCTGGTCGGGATCCACAGCTAGAAGCAGCGAAAGCCCTGTTCTAAAGTCAGTGTCAGGAGTGAAAGGTGGCGAGCGGGGGTTTGAGACTTGAGCATACTAGGGTATACTGATAGTAGTTAAAAGGAATAGGCTAAGAATATATGGATAAAAAGAAAATTCTATTGGTAGAAGATGATACCGCACTTGCAGCGGTATACCGCTCACGACTTGAGCTTGAAGGTTTTGAAATTAACGAGGTAAATAATGGTGAGGATGCGCTTTCAGCGGCGATTTCGTTTAAACCAGACCTTATACTGCTTGATGCAATGATGCCGAAGATTAGCGGCTTTGATGTATTGGATATCTTGCGTAACACGCCAGAAACTACCAATATCCGTGTGATTATGCTTACGGCACTTAGCCAGCCAAAAGATAAAGAGCGCGCCGAACAACTTGGTGTTGATGATTATCTGGTAAAATCACAAGTTGTAATTGGCGACGTTGTCGCTCGCGTAAAGCACCACTTAGGTATAGGAGGAGCTTAGATCCTCCGCTTTATTTACGAAGTAAATTCGTAAATAAGCTCCACCACCTAAAGCTCGGCTAGCGCCTCGTAAAGAGCCCCGTGTACCGGGGCTCTTTTGTAGCGTATAAGGCAAATTACTCTACGCAAACTTGCGTGCGTGGGTGAGTGCGTCCGGTAAAGGCACTCTTTTTGATCTTTTTAAAGAATACGGTACCAGCTTTTGCGGCGTGGATAGTGAAGTTCTTGCTGATGTAGGTACCTGGGCCAGCAATCTTGGTGCTACCGGTTTGGCGTACAAGTACTTCGCCTGCATTCACTTTTTGGCCGCCAAAACGCTTAACACCTAGGCGAGCGCCGGCATTGTTGTGGATATTCTTGCTTGAACCACCTGCTTTGACGTGTGACATTTATAACTCCTTGATATTATTTACGGACCCAAAAGGCTCGTTACATTCCTAATCATTGTACGCTAGATAGCTTGTTTAGTCAATACCTCCGTAGATTTAAATGTAAACGTAAGCGCATATTGACATTTAGTCAAAAATTTGCTATAATGTAGATATGAACGAAGTATCCCCATCTCACAACCAACCAGCCATAGAGGGTGATGCTGAATTCGGGCAGAGCCCTGAACTTGAGACCGTTGACTATGAAACCGACATTGCAGAGATTGTGACTTCTGGTGTTGAAAGGGGATTAAGCCCTGAAGATATAGAAAAAGCTATCGAGATGTATGAGGCCACATACGGCATATATCCCGATGAGGATTCGTCGGACGAAGCGGCCGTTGAAGTAGTAGAGTCTGTACCGGACGAGACGGGCGAAGCGAATGGTGCCCAGGTTGAAGCCATGCTAGCAAACCCTACAGTCGCAACCGCAGAATTATTAGATGCCGAGCGGCACAGTGCTACTGAGATTATTGGTGCGCTAGAACAGCGGATGGAGCAGTTGACGGAAAAAGCAGAGGAGTTGCAGGTAAGTGTGGCCGAACTTGCCGCAGAAATTAAAGAATTATTCGACAAGATGCGCGAGTTGACTGAATCGCTTTCTGAACTGGCGGAAGAACTAAATGCGCTAGATAGCCAACGTCAAGCGGCCACAACTGACAGCGAAAAAGAGTCGATTGCCAATGTCATGCAGGGAAAAATCGATGATTGGGCACGCAAGTGGGATGTCACGCCATGGAAGGCCGGCGAGCCTGCTCCTGGTGTAGGGCAGCAGCCACGCTAACTTTTGGTAAGTAGTAGCAACTCGCGGGCAACGATTTGATCCTCGCGGTAGTAAATAAGCTGCTCTTTGGATACATGGGTAAGTCGGTTTAGGGTAAAACCGAGCTTTTCTGGGTTGCTAGTAAGCGGCAGGTGAGTAATAGTGCCTTTTGCATCGCGCCAGGCGGGCACCGCTACGCAGAGCGGGGTGCCACTCGCTAGCTGCCCGGCGATATTTTTTAAAAATTCGCTGATGATGTGATTGCAATTGCCGCGTACCTCGGTGAGCTTAGCCGGGGATGGTGGAGCACTAAAGGGTTGACCTAGGTAGGTCTCGGTGGCAACGACATCAATGGATTGTTGCCAGGTGTACTCCATAGCGTCGCCGTGATCAACGGTTATCTTGCTGGCTAGGCTGTATTGGTGGGTGAGCCAATCGAGGTTTTCGGTGCTGTAGCGCACCATTTTTTCGGATAAATCGGTACCGTAGACGTCAAAGCCCAACAAGGCGGCTTCTTGCAGTAAAACACCCGTGCCGCAAAACGGGTCTAATAGTACAGGAGGGGCTAGCCCCTCCGCCTTGTCGCGAAATGAATTCACGACTTCGGCTCCTCCCCCTGAAGCTCGGGTATAACCCTCGTGCTTATTTGGGATTAGACTTGTTCCTACTGCCATGTTAATCATCATGCGGGCGAGCTTGGGTGGGAGCATGCCCACAAACGAATCGGTGCGTGGCCGGGCTTGGTCGCGTGAGGCAAGGGCGGTGATATTTTGCGCGCCTACACTTTCGGCCACAATTACTTTACCGCTACTAGCCCGCACTATAAGTAACTCTACGTGGTTATCTGATAATCCTAGCTTGTTATGGTGGCTGGCAGCGCTATTAAGTGCCGGCTCGGCGTTGGGCACCAAGCGCAAACTTACACCGCTAGCCTTCAGCTTAGATTTTAAGATGATACCGGTTTTTTGCACTTCCCTTGGAGTAACGGTAAAGCCATAGGCGCTGATACCTAGAGTAATCTTACCCTCGTGACCTGCCCAAGCAGCGGTGTACTCCCTTACAACACGCATACTGACTTTTTGCCAGTTGCCGGATAGCTCGGCAACTACTCGGCCGGCTTTTTGAGTGCCGCCCAAGCGGTTAAAATCAAAGCGCGAAGAATCAACAGTAGCAGATATATCCGAAAACCACCGTATGGCCTTAGCTCCATAAAGTTGCTCTAGTTCGGCGACACCAAGCGCTGGCTGGCGGCCTAAGATGGCAATATGCATATGTACCAGTATACCATTACTGGATGGTGATATACTGAGGTATATGAAGAAGCTGTCACTACGCGCGTGGGTGAGTATAGTTACGTTTATACTAATCGGAGTAATTATTTATTTTGCACGCCACGAATTGCAGCATGCTTGGAAGTTATTGGGTCAAGTTGATCTATGGATACTGGCGCTGATTGTACCGGCAATTTTGATTGGCTATTTAACGGCAGGCGAGATGATATTTTCGTACTTGCGGCAAAAAAAGCTGATTAGTCACGTAAGTATATTCACGCAAATGCGGATTTCGCTGGAGCTAAACTTTGTGAACCATGTGTTGCCAAGCGGGGGCGTAAGCGGTGTGTCGTATATGAACTGGCGGTTAAACAAGCTAGGCGTACCAGTTGGTCGTGCTACTATGGCGCAGGTAGTGCGCTATGTAACCGGCTTTGCGTCGCTTGTGGCGTTACTAGTTGTATCGGTAGTGATAGTAACGATTGACGGTACAGTAAATCGCTGGATTATCTTGCTTAGCTCGGCGCTGGTGACAGTAATGATATTAGTGGTAGTGGCCTGTATATTTCTATTTGGTAGCCAAAAGCGTATGGAGGCGATTGCCCGGTGGGTGGCTCGGTTTGCAAACCGCGTGGTACGCACGGTAACATTTGGCCGGGTAAAGCGAGTACTGACGGCAACTTCACTGGTAGTTTTCTTGGATGATCTGCACGATGATTTTAAGGGGTTAATGCGTGATAAGCGGATACTATGGCAACCGTTTTTATGGGGTATTTTATTTACTATTACCGAAATTGCCATATTTTGGATAGTATTTTGGGCGCTTGGCTCGCCGATCAATCCTGCGCCTATTTTAATTGCTTATGGCCTTGCCAGCTTATCGGGTATACTGGTGGTCACTCCTGGTGGGGCGGGTGCGTACGAGGCAGTCATGGTGTTTGTACTGGCAATTGCCGGCATGAACAGCGGACAAGCAATTGCCGGCATTGTGTTGGCGCGTGCAATTATTTTATTCGTAACGGTTGCAGTAGGCTGGGTTTTATACCAACAAGCGGTACTAAAATATGGCAAGCGACCGAATGCAGCGTAATATGACTGAACACGTACATGAAGTGCCATTATTTGGTGTGAGTGACTACATTGCAGTGCTTAATCAAACGCTTGAGTACACTTACCCTAGTGTTGAAATTGAAGGTGAGGTGGCTAGCTTTAAGGTGAACCAAGGCAAATGGGTATTTTTTGACCTAAAGGATGCTGATGGTAGCCTAGGCTGCTTTATGTCGTTATTTAACCTGCGTGTACCGATTGAAGATGGCATGAAAGTGGTGGTGCGCGCTACCCCTAAAGTTACGGCGTGGGGCAAATTTAGTCTAACAGTACAGTCGATTCGCCCAAGCGGCGAGGGTAGCCTGAAAAAAAGCTTTGAGTTGCTAAAGGCTAAGTTGGATAAAGAGGGGTTATTTGCGCCAGAGCGCAAGCGTACCTTGCCCGAAATCCCGGCCCACATTGCCGTAATTAGTAGCACGCAGGCGGCGGGCTATGCTGATTTTGTAAAGATACTGAACGAGCGCTGGGGCGGGCTAAAAGTGGATGTCGCACATGTGCAAGTGCAAGGTGAGGGCGCGCCTGAGCAGATAATTCGGGCCATTAAATATTTTAACGGGCAAGAAGTATTGCCCGAGGTGCTGGTAATTATCCGTGGTGGCGGTAGTGTCGACGACTTGGCGGCGTTTAACGATGAGCCGTTGGTACGTGAAATTGCGGTTAGTCGCATTCCAACCCTAGTAGGTGTGGGGCACGAAGTAGACGTGAGCCTAGCCGATATGGCAGCCGATGTGCGCGCGGCAACGCCGTCTAACGCCGCGCAAATCGTAGTACCCGACCGTAAAGAGTTTGCGGGTTCTTTACGATTTTTAGTACAACGTATCCTAGCTCGTATGAGTGGATTGATCGATGAGCGCGCCAAAGAAGCGCAAGACGCACTGCGCCACGCTTGGACATTGCTTGATGCTAGGGCGGAGCTACTGCTAAGCCAATTAGTGACCAACCGACAAGTGTTAAGCGCATATGATCCAAGAGCGGTTCTGGCGCGCGGTTACGCGATTGTGCGCGGCGAGGCAACAGTAGGTAGCAGTATTACGGTAGAGCAGCATAAACGAACAATAACAGCGGAGGTGACAAATGTCGAAGAACGATAGCAAATCGGTATCGCAAAAAATGAATGAGTTAAGCGAGTTGGTAGCCTGGTTTGAAAGCGATGAGTTTGAGCTAGAGCTAGCAATCGAGAAATATAAGGTTGCCGAGCAACTTGCGGGTGAGATAGGAAAGGACTTATCAGAGCTAAAGAACGAAATCACGGTACTAAAAACAAAGTTTGACGCGTAATGTGGCTATGGGTTGTTCTAGGAGCTATCGTGGCAGTGGGCTTTGCTGCCTTTACAGGAGCGCCGTATGTGCCATCAAAACGACGCGACGTAGCGAGGGCATTTAGCGAGCTATATCCGCTTGGTCCTCATGATGTTATGGTAGATATTGGTTCGGGTGATGGGATAGTGCTGCGCGAGGCAAGCCGAAAAGGCGCTACGGCTATCGGCTACGAGATCCATCCGTTGCTAGTGCTTGTTTCATGGCTGCTCTCAAGGGGTGATCCAAAGGTATCGGTGCGGCTGGCAAATTTTTGGCATACACCGCTACCTAAAGAGGTAACAGTGGTGTATACATTCGGTGATACACGTGATATCAAAAAAATGTATGCACGCGTGCAGGATGAGGCAACGCGCCTGCACAAAACGATTGCGTTTGTTAGTTATGCCTTTGCCATTCCGGGCGTTACGCCCACCAAAACGGCAGGGACACATCACCTCTATACGCTAAAGCCTTTACAATAGCACTAGTAAGCCCGTATAATCATAAGCATGAATATGCGACGTCGAAGAGAAGAAGGGGCGATAAACGGCAGCGTCTTTGCTATTATCGCGCTGGTGTTGTTGGTGCTGGTATTTGGCTCATTTAGTATTTGGGCGTATGTAAATTACTTAGAGCAAAAGCAAGATGTCGATGCAAAAGTCGCCGAAGCATCGGCGGCAGTAAAGCTAGAAGAGGGTAAGCGTGCTGAAGAAGCCCTGGCAAAATACAAAAACCAAACAACCACAACGTTTGTCGGTCCGTCTGATTACGGCCGCTTGACTTTCGAATATCCAAAGTTTTGGAGCGCCTACCAGGCTACCGATGTGAGTCAGGGCGGCGGCGCTACCTACGAAGCATACCTAAACCCCGTACTTGTGCCGCCAGTGGGTGAAACAACGAAATTTGCGCTACGTGTCACAATTGAGCAAAAGACTTACGACCAATCTGTTGCGGGTTATCAAAAGCAAATTGAGGATGGCGATCTAAAATCGAGTGCATATACCGACGGTGCTCGCACCGGTATTAAGCTGGTGGGTAATTTTAACGAAGATATTTATGGTACGGCTGTGTTGATAAAAATGCGTGACCGCACACTAACTATCCGTACAGATGGGGATGTGTTTAAAGAGAATTTTGAGACAATACTTAAAACCGTCAAGTTCAACGAGTAGCCCTCAACCGTCTTATCTCGGCGCATTTCGCCTATTTTTTCTGCGGTGCTCGTGCAGCGTATGTAAAATACGCTTTACTCCGCTTCTCGAAAAGAATAGACGAACTGCACTCGAGCTAAGTCGGGTGCGAACACGGCTAGATTATAGCAGTGTCTTAAGCTGACAATTGCTCAGTATGCTACAATAAAAGCAGCTATGGAGGGGAATTCTAAGCAAGTTGGTGAACGGGGTGGCGTATTGGTGCATGCGCCACTTTTTGTTGCGGCTGCCCATGAGCTAAAGAGCCCGCTTGCACTGGTTCGACAGCTGTCGCTTAGTATAGAAGCGGGTGATGTAACGCTCGTGGAAGCCCAAAAAATGGCGCACCAGATTACCTTAACAAGTGAGCGAGCATTGCGACTAACAACCAATCTTACGCGCACTGCCCGGCTTGAAGACGGGCTATTTACTCTAGAGCCATTAAACCCGGTATCACTTTGCCAAGAAATAGCCCAAGAAATAGCACCACTGTACAAGGCTCGCGGCCGGCGTATCACGGTGGTGCGCTCGCGGCCACTCTTGGGGCTAGCTAACCGTGACTTGCTGCGCCGTATTCTGCTGAGTTTTGCCGATAACGCCTTACATTATGGGGGTGATGATGCGCCAGTGGTGATTACTGCTTCGGCGCATAGTGGGGGTAGCCAAATCCGGGTAGGGGTGCGCGATTATGGGCCTGCGGTACCCGGTAAATTTGCAAAGACTGCCGGAGTGGCTGCTACTACCGTGCATAGCCGTCCCGAAAGTAGCGGGCTAGGGCTTTATATTGCGCGGCAATTTGCGGAGGCGATGCAAGCAACGATTGGTACCATCCGCCACAAAGATGGCGCTACTTTTTACGTAGATTTTAATGCTTCAACCCAGATGAGGTTACTGTAAGTTATGGCAAAAAAGCGCGTGCTACTTGTTGATGATGATCAGTGGCTTGTTGAACTGATGGCGCGTGCACTACAAAAAGCGGGGTATGCGGTAGATATGGTGCGCGATGCTGTAGCGGCTATACAGCAAGTAGATACTCGTTGCCCAGATATAATAGTACTCGACTTGTTTATGCCAGGGCCGAACGGTATCGTCTTGTTGCATGAACTGCAGTCGTATGTCGATACTGCACGAGTGCCTGTGGTATTGTGCACCAATAGCGCGGGGGATGTGTCGCCCGAATGGTTAGCACCATATGGGGTTTGCCGAGTTCTTGATAAAACGACTATGGAGCCAGCTGACGTTGTGGCGGCTATACGGAGGTTCGCATGAGCACCGAGCGCACGAGAGCAATTGTACTACGCCGCACCAATTATGGCGAAGCTGACAGAATATTGAAACTACTCACCCCGTTGGGCCAACGCAGTGTCATGGCAAAGGGGGTGCGCCGCGAAAAAAGCAAGCTAGCTGGCGGGATTGAGTTGTTTGGTGTCGGCGACATAGTAATTAATAGCGGTAAGGGTGATTTAGGGGTGTTAACAAGCGCTCGGTTGGTGCACTTTTACCGGCATATTTTAGAAGATTACGATCGGCTGCAATTTGGCTACGAGGCGATTAATCTGGTAACAAAAGCCAGCGAAGATATCGATGAGCCGGAGTGGTATGATATTTTGAGCGAAGTGTATATGGGGCTTGACGCTGCTAGCGTACCGCTACAGCTAACACAAACCTGGTTTTATTTGCATTACGCCGAGCTGACTGGCTACGAGCTGAATCTTGAGCGTGATGTATCGGGTCAGCCGCTCAGTAGTGACAAACTATATATGTACGATACTGCCGAGCGCGGCTTAAGGCTATCCGAGCAGGGGGATATCGGTGCTGGGCACATTAAACTGTTGCGCATTATGGCTGTAAAACCTATTAGTGCAATTGCGCAGATAGGTGGCGTAGCGGCTATTCTGCCGGACTGCTGGCTGATTGCCCGCCAGCACGCCGCCGTGTGATTTGTTCCCAATATTGCACTTGGTTGCCGTGTATGTGTGGCCCAATAATGAAGTGGCAGGCGGCACGGGCGATAACCCGTAAATTTTGACCGAGCGTATAATTGTACGCCATACCTTGCCATAGATTGCGCATGGCTTGAGGGTAGTTTTTCTCGTCTATACACACCAGTCCTTGCTCGGTAAAAGCACGCGCCACATCGCCTAAACCTTCGGCAGCTATGAGTGCTTCTGGAAAATCTTCTTTTATAGCTTGACGCACTTGTTCCAAGTCTATTGAAGGCGTATCTTCTTCCGTGAGCTCATTGTTTGCAGCTACTGGCTCCTTGTCGTGTCGTCTCATGGCGGTACTCCTCATTGGCTTTTTACCAGTGTACCACGCTGGTGTGTAATCAGTAAATCTGGTACAATACAGGGTAAATTAATCCTAAAGCATGTTACCAACATGCAGGAAGCTAGAGAACGTAGTATGTCAGACGTCAAACTAGACGATATCGTTAGCCTGGCAAAGCGCCGTGGTTTTATTTACCAGGGGAGCGATGTGTATGGTGGCCTTAGCGGCACTTGGGATTACGGCCCGCTTGGGGTAGCGCTTAAGCGCAATATTACCAACCTATGGTGGCAAATGTTCGTAGATGCACGCGATGACATGTACGGTGTGGACGCGGCGATTCTGATGAACCAAAAGGTGTGGCAGGCGAGCGGCCATGTAGATACATTTACCGACCCGCTAGTAGAGTGCTCACACTGTAAAGGTCGTTTCCGCGCCGACAAGCTAGACGACCCGAACAAGTGCCCAACTTGTGGTAGTGTTGGCACGTTTGGTGAAGAGCGTCAATTTAATATGATGTTTAGTACGGTTGTTGGGCCAAATTTTAGGATTAACCATTTACTTGATATAACGGGCGAGCGTAAGGATGGGGAATTTGATACTGAGCTACAGTATGCTGCTGGCGCGCAGAGTTATTTGCGCCCAGAAACTGCTCAGGGTATATTTACTAACTACAAAAACGTTGTTGATAGCTTTTACCCTGACTTGCCCTTTGGTATTGGCCAGATAGGCAAGGCATTCCGTAACGAGATTAGCCCGCGCGACTTTGTGTTTCGTTCGCGTGAGTTTGAGCAGATGGAAATTGAGTATTTTGTGCACCCCGATAAGTGGGAACCGGCGTTTGAACAGTGGGTAGCACTATGTAAGGAGTGGTTTAGCGCTCTTGGTTTACCGGCAGATAAAGTACACGAGCTGGAAGTGCCAGAAAATGATCGTGCACACTATTCTAAGCGGACTATCGATTTTGAATTCGATTTCCCGATCGGTCGCGAAGAGCTGATGGGTTTGGCATACCGTACCGATTTTGACCTCTCTAACATCCAGCGCGCCAGCGGTAAATCAATGGAATACACCGTAAAAGGTACGAACGAGCGCTTTGTACCGCATGTTATAGAGCCAAGCTTTGGTGTTGAGCGCGCTCTAATGGCGGTACTTGCTAGTGCCTACACCGAAGATGAGGTAAACGGCGAAAAGCGCATTTACATGAAATTCCCCGAGCATCTGGCCCCAGTAAAATATTGTGTATCGCCATTGCTGAAAAACAAGCCGGAATTGGTAGTTAAAGCCCGTGAAGTATACGAGGCATTAAAGAAGAAACACGGCGCTGTTATGTGGGATGACAACGGCAATATCGGCAAGCGCTACCGCCGCCAAGATGAAATCGGTACTCCATACTGTGTCGTTATCGACTTCCAAACACTCGAAGATGGCACAGTAACCGTCCGCGACCGCGACACCACTGAGCAGACACGCGTAGCGATAAGCGACTTAGTGTAGAAATTTCCTTGACCAGGTAAAAAGTAGCCTAGAAAGGCTACTTTTTTGCTCGTCTAGTGGAGATAGGTAGCCGTACACCGCTTATCCACACTGGTATAAACGCTATATATGGGCACGCTATATATAGCGTATAAAAAGGGTCTATTTTTGGCTAAAAAACTATAATATACCATAATATTTTAAAATATATTACAAAATTAAAATTATATTTATGCTATATTTTTTAGCCATTCTACTACTGTTAATGTGTACCCTCATACTGCTTACGTTTAACCATAAAATTAGGAAAAGTCAAAAAAAGGTATTGACATAATATTACATAAGTAGTATAATGACAATCATACCGTAATGGTATCAGGAGACGGATCCTGGGAGCCGTCATTAAGAGAGAGGTGTTGTATGAATAAACTATTAAGTATAGTTGTAGGCCTTGCTGTAGCTATTGGCGGTATTGCCGTAGTTAATGGCGTTATGCAGCCTGCATTAGCAGCGGATAGCTGTGTGAATGGTACAAAATATACCGATTTTAACGGTAGCCGTTCAGGTAACACTTTAACAGTGTGGCCAAAAAAGAAACTTTGTAAGGACGCTAAAGTTAACTTTACGTCATTCAAGGTGCTTAATAAAAATTATAACGGTAAGCCGTTCAAAAATAATCCAACCGCACTACCACAGGTATCTGCATGGAACAAAACAGTTACCCTAAAGAAGGGCAGCTCAAGCAAGGTATCTGTAGCAATGCCGGTTCCTGACCCATGCTACCCATACCAGATTGATGCGTATGTTGGCCCTGTACAAACAAAAATCACGACAAGCGCTGGCCTAGTAGGCACTACTGCGATTGTTGCGAAGTTGTTTGATAAAACGAAGACCAATTGTAACCCGCCAGTTGAGAAAACTATTCAGGTGTGCCGCCTTAGCGATAAGAAGTACCCTGTAACTATCAAGGAAAGCGAGTTCGATTCGAAGAAGTACTCGAAGAACCCTGAAGACTGTAAGCCTGCAGAAAAAACTATCGAAGTTTGCCGCCTAAGTGACAAGAAATATCCTGTTACGATCAAAGAAAGCGAATTTGATAGCAGCAAGTACTCAAAAAATCCTGAAGATTGTAAGCCCGCAGAGAAGACTATCGAAGTGTGCCGTCTTAGCGATAAGCAGTACCCTGTAACAATTAAAGAGAGTGAATTCGACGAGACTAAGTACTCGAAGAACCCTAAAGATTGTGAAGCAGAAGATAAAGATATCCAGGTTTGCCGCCTAAGTGACAAGGTTTACCCTGTTACTATCAAAGAAAGCGAATTTGACGAGAGTAAGTACTCGAAAGATCCTAACGACTGTAAAGAAACCCCACCTGTAGAAAAGTGTGAGGTTCCGGGTAAAGAAGATTTGCCAAAGGACAGCCCTGACTGTAAGGAAACCCCTGAAGAGAAGTGTGATGTACCTGGCAAAGAGCATTTACCTGCAGACAGTGAAGACTGTGTAGAAGAAGAAGCTCCTGAAGTAGACAAACTACCTGAGACTGGTCCAGCAGAAGCATTTGCCGGCCTAGTAGGTGCAGGCGCTATGGCTACCGGTGCAACAGCTTACATTAACTCACGTAAGAATCGTAAATAATACCACTCTCCCTGATACCAAGAACACCCGCCTGTAACGGCGGGTGTTTTAGTGTAGGAGTGGTACTATAGTAGGAGAAGGGGGTAGTAGGTATGGGGTGGTTAGCAGATGCAATTTTTGGCAAGCCGGAATCTCAGGATGATGGCGCACTGCCTAAACGAGTGGAGCAGTGGAACAATGGCGACAGAACGATAACGGTGCCGGTACCCGATGAGCGCGATGAGCAGTCTGTCCCGCAAGCCGATGGGGTGCCGCAAAAACCGCAAGATCCAACCCGTGACGCGGCAGGGCAAAAAATAGTGCCCGAGGTGCGGGTGGAACGGCTAGACGTGAAGACCATTGGCAGTGTTAACAAGGTAGAGGTGTGGGCGACACTGAAGAACCACTCTGAACTTGAGGTTGATGTAACAAAAGTACTCTTTTTAAGTGGTAGCGTGGACCCTAACCGTTTTTTGCGACCGAGCGAAATGCACGAGATTAAAATATATAGTGGTGATACGCCAAGAAACGAAGCCTACAAAAAACTGGAGGTGCAGTATAAAATAAGGGCCAACGGCGACTATTTTCAGGCAGATCATCTGGTGCAATATGAGGTTGAACAGTATGAAGGGGTGACCTACTATATGCCGGTAGATATAGACCCGCTGTCGCCAATACGGGATATTTACGGGTAGGTTTACTATTATGGGGAGGGATGTATAGTACAATATAAAAACGATGAGGATATTTTACACCGATGGTAGCGCAAGTCCTAACCCAGGCCCTGGTGGCTATGCGGTAATTGAACATGGCAAACCGGTGGCGCTGGGGAGCGAAGCGGGGGAGTCGACAAATATTCGTATGGAAGGCTACGCGATTATTGCTGCTATGAAGCTGGCCGAGGGTGAGCAGTGTGAGATCCATACCGACAGTGAATTCTGGGTTAATGTCATTACCAAATGGGCGCCAGGCTGGGCGGCGAAAGGCTGGCGCAAAAGTGGCGGGCCAATCAAGAACCTGGAGCTTGTGCAAGAAGCATACGAACTCTATAACACGTCGCACACCACACTTACCTGGGTGCGTGGGCACGCTGGCCATGAATACAATGAAATTGCCGACGAATGGGCAAACAAAGCCCGTGAAGGCGCCCGAATCTAGGTTATAGATGCTGGTGCATTTTGGATGGATGGCAATCTTGCTTGCCTGCATAGCAGGTGCGGCAACGATGTTAAGGTGGCCGATGAAAGCTCGCCAATCTTATAGTGAAAATGTGGCCCGTGAGCGCTCGTCGCGACGTACCTTTGCTGCATGGATGACAGTAGTAACACTGCTGTTTTACTGGTTCTTGCTACATTGGCTTGGTCCCGCTCGTGGTATGGGCGCAGGATACTATGCAGTGGTTTGGTGTATGTTTATTTGTCAGTTGGTGCTCGCGTGGGTGCCAGCAACACACGGCAGAGCAATGTTGGTACACAACATTACATCGTATGGACTAGCTTTGTTGATGCCGGTACTTTTAATCATACTGGCGATTACAAGCATGCCTGCCTTACATATGTTCCAGATGGCTGCCGTTGTTGCCTTTGTTGGCTATGAGGCGATTGTTATGTGCTTGTTCTTCTTTCAGCCTGCTGCACGTCGTTATTTTCTGTGGTTTCAGATAAGCCTGATGCTCGCAGTATGGGCGACGGTGCTTATTGTGGCCCATGGTTAGCTTGGTGTGGGTGTGGTATACTAAACCCATTAACAACCTAAGTATCAAGAGCGTAGCGAGGGACTGGCCCTGTGACCTACCGGCAACCTGTTTATAACAAGGTGCTAAATCCAGCCTGCAAATTGCAGGGAAGATATGGTCTCACTCGAGCTCCTTTCAGCCTGCATTACGGCAGGGCAGATGAAAGGAGCATTTTATGTCTGCAACAACAAACAACAATTACCGTACCGCCGAAAGCGTGAGCCCGGGGCACCCAGATAAAATCTGTGACCAAATTAGTGATGCCATACTAGACGCTTATTTGGCGCACGACCAAAAGGCACGTGTGGCAGTAGAGGCTTGTGGTGGCCATGGTGTAGTATTTTTAACAGGGGAAGTGAGTTCGACCGTACATATTAACCCTGTGCCGATTGTGCAGCGCTTAGCAGGAAATATAGAGGTAATCGACCATATTGCCAAGCAAAGCCCCGAAATTGCGCGTGGTGTTGATACGGGTGGAGCGGGCGATCAAGGGATTATGGTGGGATATGCTTGTAATGAGACGCCAGAATTATTGCCACTTGAAGTGGTGCTGGCGCGTGATTTGAATCAGTATTTGTATAAAAAGTGGCCGTTTGACGGTAAAACGCAGGTAACGTTAAAGGGTGATGAGATTGTAGCAATTGTAGCGAGCTTTCAGAATGCTTCGCATGATGAGCTAGAGGCGGTGGTGAAGCGCTGGGCCAGGCGGCAAAAGAACACCGGGCCGTATTTCGTGAAGTATCGTAATAGTAATCCGACACTTCATATTAACCCGGCAGGGGACTGGACGCAGGGCGGCTTTGATGCTGATGCCGGCCTAACCGGGCGTAAGCTGGTAGTGGATAATTACGGCCCGCGAATACCAATCGGCGGCGGGTGCTTTAGCGGTAAGGACGCCACGAAAGTTGATCGCTCAGCTGCGTATGCGGCCCGGCGCATCGCGGTAGATTACCTGCGCCGCTTTCAGGCAAGCGAAGTGTATTGCTACTTGGCGTACGCGATTGGCTACGACCAGCCACTAGAAGTAACAGTGGTGGTGGATGGCGTAGAAAAAACCGTAGAAGGCTACGATTTAAGCCCGCGCGGGATAATAAAATCGCTAAAACTCACCAAGCCGCAGTTTGAGCAGACGGCACGGTATGGCCACTTCGGCCACGGATTTATCTGGGATAACTAGTAGCTACCACAGCTTAGTTACGGTGCCGGTAATTTGGCTGGTGCCGATTGGGCCGTTAAAACGCGAATCGATTGATTCGGGGCGATTATCACCGCATAGAAACACCTCGCTGGTAGATAGCGTCACATCTATATGGCTGCTTGACGTATCGGCTTGTGTGGTACTAGCCCAGCCAGAGTCGGAATCGGGTGAAAACCCGTCTGGGCGTGCCGAATTGTATACGGTAATTACGCCATCCTTCACAACAACACGCTCGCCAGGTAGGGCAATTACGCGTTTAACAATCAGCGAATCCGACCCATTACCCAGGTTGGTATCGATGGTGCCAAAATTGGGTGTGGCGGCCACAATATCGCCACGTTGCGGCACGTAAATACCGTTGTTTGCCCGCGCGATAGTAACTGGCAGTTTGTTTATAATAACTTTTTGGTTATTTTTTAGCACTGGCCACATGCTGTTGCCGCCAATGGTGCCAATTTGCGCTATAAACGATGTGGCTGCAATGCCGCCAGCTACCGCCACCACAACCACCAAAATAGCGCGCGAAAGGTAGCGGTAAATAACTTTAATTTTATATAGTAAATCTAGCATAAATTTTTGCACTGGCGTAAGGGCTTGTTCGGTGTATTCGCGTATAAAGCCATGGCTGTGCCGCCAGGCATGGCGGTGGCGAATGGCGGCGGCGGCCATGCGCAACAATTTAATTGCCACAACCACCGCAAACATAACACCAATTGCAACTAGCGTGTTGTGATATTTGTTTATAAATCGCCGAATTAAGTTAATGGGGCCATCGTGAATGGATTCGGGCGCGGTGGCGGGCATGACGGCGATTTGGCCAGACTGGAAGGTGATGACCCTAATGAGTTTGTGAGCGTTGTAAGGTAGGTTGGTGGTGTCAAAATCTTGCAGGGTTTTGGTTTCGTATAGCAGGTTGTTATCGGCAAAATATTGCACTTTGGCAACAGTAGTAAGGTTGATGGGCCGGGCAATCACGACACGCAGGGCATTTTGTTCTAGTGCGGTGCCGGCTGGTTGCAGGTAGGCAGTCTGGCCGTTGATTGTGGTGGCGCATTCGGTGGTGGGTGTGCACACTGGGTTAGTTTGCGATACCAGCATTAGTGATGGTCTGTTTGCGCTGGGTAGTTCGGCCAAGGCGCTAGATGACAATTGAAAAACAGCTTCTACATCGTCGCTAGTATTGGTAAACGAGCCAATTTTACGCCACTCTTGGCCGGTTGCTTGGGTGCTGCCGATATCGGTACATAATGTGGAGCCATCGTTAAGTCGCACATACGATGTTACTTGGGCGGTTTGTCCGGGTAAGCCTAATTTTACGTATACATTGTACGCCCCAGCGGGCGGGTTGAGTACGCCCGTGTAGTAAGGTGTGCCAGCGGTGCCGCAGCCGGTTTCAACGTTTAAATCATCTAGGCTGGCGTGGGCGGGCAGGGCGCTTATCGCTAGGTAAGCACATGCAACAATTAGCCCAATAAAACTATATATGCGTTGGAGCCTCATTACCTTTTATACTAGCATATATTGTATGGCGCTTAAGCTATTGCAGTTTGCGGGCTAGGGGTGCTACTATTATGGTAATAAACACGCTACCAGCAGAAAGATAAAGCAGGCAGATGGACGAAGTGAAAGACACCGATAATTCGGCGCCAGTTGTGATAACGAGTGTAAAACCTAAATTAACGGCCCGTAAAAAAGTACTGTTTGCTGCAGCAGTAGCCGTAGTGTTGGCTGGCGTAGTGTTTGGCGGCTACAAGCTAATTAGCAGCACCGTGTTGCGGGCAGCCGGCGAAGAGTCGCTGGGAGCTAATGCCACAATCGACCTGCCACAGCTAACAACATCGCAATATTTTAAAATTGCAGTCACTACCCAACAAAGCGTAGATATAAGGCTAAATAGTGATGCATGCACCAACCCGGCAACTAGCGACTATTCGTGCTATGTGCTGGCCGACGGCTGGCGGCTGGAAATGACTGAAGACAGTACGGCGCTAGACGGCTGGAAGGTTATAGCCAATGCTAAGGATGATATCCGCACGGTGCTTAATGCCATTAGCTACGCTAGCGACCCATTTACTAAGCGAGCCGACGATGCGGCACTGCTGCAACCAGGCCGCAGCTACTATTTTAGGCTGCTAAAAAGCGATTCAACCGATGAAGAAGATATAATGTGGGACCAGCAAGGCCCAGTGCTATTGGCCAGCACTAAAAACTACCCCCAGGTAGATGTAACTGGCGACACCGGCCCGACCGTAAGCTGGACTAGCACTGAAGCCGGTGGTGAAATTGCTGCAAGTGGGGCAATGGGTTACGGTGTGGCGCGATCTAACGACCCAGCGCTATTGGTGGCGGGTGGTGGCTGGCTGCTAAGTGGCAATACTCGGGTGCCAAACACTGGTAAAGATATTTACAGCATTGATAGTGTGGCTGCGGTAAATGGCTATGCCAGTGGCGTGACTGCTGGCACGGTAAAACTAGCGCAGGCTGATGATACGACGGCCTATTACGTGCCGGTGCTGTACGGTAAATCGGGGGCTAATGTAGTGGTGTTGCGGGTACTAGGCCCAGTGCAAATAGTAACAACCAAGGCGGTGGCCGCCGCTAAGCCATTTGCAACCGTTACGGTAAATACCGGTAGTGGTAGCGCGCCGTGGAATGCAATTGCAGCTAACCTAGGCGTGGTTGTGGGCTACGATCAGTCAGTTGCCGCTTCTAACATTAAGGTTAGGGCTAGCCTAAAATCAAGCAACGGTGTTGTTACGCCGCTTGGGTTAAGTCAGCAATCTAATAGTTCGGCAGAGCTTAAATATAGCGTAGATAACTTAAAAAAGGCGTTGGCAGTCGGCGACTATACATTGGTAGTAGAGGCTATTAACACGGCAGAAACCCCAGCCACCATAATAACTAAGGAAGTGCCGCTAAAATTAACGGCCATAAGCCCCAAAATTACGGCTAGCTATGCAGATAAAAGCCTAAATAAGGGTGATACTGTAAAAATTGTAGTGGCTAATGCGGCCGATACTAACACCGGGCTAAGGCCATCGGGCAAAATATCGATAGTTAATCGCAACACCGGTAAATCTATTAAAGATTTTACTTTGCTGGCCAGCACCGCTAACCAAACGCTTAGCTTTATTGCCAATACGGCGGGTAGCTACGCGATTGACGTAAAGTACACACCTACGGGCAGCTACTTTACGCCAACTACAATCACGCTTGCCGGTTTGGTAGTGGCCGATGATCCGTTTAGCAAATTAGCTACCAGATGCTACGGCGTGGCGAGCGTTAAAAGCACCTTAACTATTGGCTATAAAGATAACTTCCACATTAGCGGCGACCAGCCTTATGCGCTAGAAGATTCGATACAAGGCGTAAATTTGGCTATTAAAAAGAAGAAAAAGTCGATTGACATAGACGTAATGATGACCAAAGATGGCGTGTTGGTAGCCAGCCACGCCTGGGTGCCGATGGAAAGTGGCATAAAGGGCGGCTTTAAAGATACGGCCGGTAAAATGGATCCAAAAATGCGCTTATCAAAAATGACCCTAGCCGAAGTAAGGCGCCTAAAACATAAAGATGGCTACAAAATAAGCACGCTTGAGGAAATAATTGCCCATGCAAAGGGTAAAAAAATCACTTTGTTGCTAGAACTAAAAAACGAAAAGGCACGCCGTAATTCTACTAGCAGCGCGGCAAACTACCGTAAATCTATACCGCACATAGCGTACTTGCTAAATAAGTATAAGGTAAAGGCCGGTATAATTGCGCTTGAATCACGCGAAGGTTACGCATCCAACTTATCTATGGCGCGTAGCGTAGGCTTTTACACTCGTGTGGTGCAAACCAACCAAGGCTGGAAGAACCCCACCAACACATCTACGCTATGTAAGTAGTGTTATACTAAATAGATTATGAATCAGGGGTTAGCATTAGAAATACTGCTTTCTGGCGAAAGCGCACTACTTACCGGGCCGGCCGGCACTGGTAAAACGTTTGTGCTGAACCAGTTTATTAAGCTGGCCAAGTATGAGGGCAAGCATGTGAGCGTAACGGCCACAACCGGCTTGGCGGCGACACACCTGGGTGGTACAACCATTCATGCCTGGGCGGGGATTGGCGTGCATGATTACATCCCGAATGGGTTTGCTGAGCATATTGCCAAGGGCCGGCGCGAAATCATTGAAAAGACCGACGTGCTGATAATTGATGAAATTAGCATGCTGCACGATTACCGCCTGGATATGGTAGACGAAGCCTGCCGGCTGGTGCGCCGTAAAGACGAGCCGTTTGGCGGTATACAGGTGATTATGAGTGGTGATTTTTACCAGCTGCCGCCAGTGAACCGCAACGATAGTAGGGAAGGCAGCTTTGTAGTAAATAGCAACGTGTGGCGCGAGCTGGACCCAGTGATACTGTACCTTAGCGAGCAGCACCGCCAGAGCGAGGGCGATGTACTGCTAGAAATTTTAACGAGCATGCGGACAAATGATTTGCGCAGGCGCCATGCCGAGGCACTGTTGGGCCGTGCTGAGTACGAACCGCCGGCAGACGCAAAACTCACCGAGCTGCACACTACCAATGTGAATGTGGATAGGATAAACGAGCAGCGGCTGGCTGAGCTAGAAGGTGATGAACTGATATATCAGCAACATACCACCGGTAGCGCTAACTATGTAGAAAACCTGCAGCGCAGCGTGCTAGCGCCAGCGGCACTAGTGCTCAAGCAAGGTGCGTTAGTGATGGCGGTAAAAAACGACACCAATCGGCGCTACGCCAACGGCAGCATCGGTACGGTGGTAGATTTTGAGCCGGGAACTGATTACCCGGTGGTGGAATTTTTAAACGGCAAAGTGGTCACGATGATGCCCGATACCTGGGAGCTGCGTGACGGCGATAAGAAGCGGGCGAGTATCAGCCAGGTTCCCTTGCGCCTAGCCTGGGCGATTACCGTGCATAAAAGCCAGGGTATGACACTTGATGCAGCACGGATAGATCTGCGCAAAGCATTTGTTCCGGGCATGGGCTATGTAGCGCTAAGCCGAGTAAAAAATTTAGACAACCTGTATCTAACGGGTATTAACCGGATGGCATTACAAATGAGCGAGGAGGCTCATACGATAGATGAAATGCTGCGCACCCATGCTGTTGCTGCGGCAAAACGGTTCGCCCACCTAGAGGAAAAAGCTAAAACCCGCAAAGATGAGCTGCCAAAGAAGAAGAGCTCGGGCAGTAGTGGGTGGGCGGAGAAAATTGCTAAAATGCGTGAAACCTACCCAAATGCCTATATGCCATGGACAGACAGCGATGATGCTGCGCTAAAGCAAGAGTTCCAACAAGGCAGCACGGTAAAAGACTTGAGTAAAAAACTTGGCCGTCACGAAGGTAGCATAAAAATGCGCCTGCAAAAGCATTTTGGCGAAGATGTAGTGCTATAGCGGCTAAAAAATAGTACACTGGAATACATGACCGATAAACCAGACCAAACCGAAAAACAACCAGAACCAACCGATATTTTTTTGTGGGCAAACCAGGCTGATGCGCATAAAGACGCACTAGATATTGACCTATTTATGTTTACGAAAGGCTACACAGTGTATGCCACTAATTATGCCAAGGAACTGAAGGCGCAGCTGAAAGTCCTCTTTTTGTACGACATGATTAGCCAGGTGCAAACTGGTGCTGCAACTGGCATGATGGTGCGGGATTTTGAGGCGGCTGCGGCTGAAGACAACGTACTGGAACGCACGACACTGGATAGGGTAGAGCACGCTCAAGAAGTGATTGAGCAGATTATGTACGGCGAGGAAAGTTTGGAAGTGTTCCGTGAAGGTGACCATGAGTTTAAGAAGGTAAAAGGTATCGTGGCGCGCTTTACCAGGCCAAATGCCGAACCGTTTTTTGTAGCAAAGTTACTGCCACAAAGCCAAGTACTAAAGGGTGCAACTGCTTGGATGTACAATGGTGATTCGTTCCAGCCATTTAGCGCCGATGCGGGCTTGCGTATTACACCGGATAATCAGGTGCTGGTAGCGGGTAACGATATTTTTGCCTTTAGCGAAACCAAATTTATACGGATGTTTGGCTATGATGCGAAAAAGTTTGCGGTAGCTGAAGAAAAGATTAAGGAAATCGAAGAGCGCTTTAAGCTGAAATTTCCTGAAGGTATGACGTTTGACGCGCTGGTGCGTGATACCCCAAGTTTGGTAGGCAAGCTCCAAAAGGTTGAGGTTGGTGCGATTACGCAAGATCAGGTAGTTGATCACGCCGATGAAATGGACTTGGAACTAATGACCGATGACGCAACTGGCGAAATCATTATTATGGATGCCAAAGACGCTGCAAAGTTCGTAAACCTGTTAAATGACGATTACGTAACCAGCGATATGACGGGCATAAAGTACGAACTAAAGGCAAAAAAAGAACTACGGCCAAGCGGTGATAGCGAGGCTCCGGCCGGGCTGTAAATAAACACTAGTACAACAGAGGGCGATCCTGGCCCTCTATTTTCAAAATGGTATAATACAAACATATGCCGAATTTACCTAGGCTAAAATTTCCGAAAAACTTTCTGTGGGGGGTAAGTACGAGTGCCCACCAGATAGAAGGTGGTTTGCATAATCAATGGACGGTGTGGGAACTAGAGAATGCTAAATCGCTGGCTGCACAAGCGCCGTACCATTATGACGACCTGGAGCACTGGGATGATATAAAACGTGCCGCAAAAACGCCTAGTAACTATGTTTCCGGCAAGGCGGCAAACCATTATGAGTTGTTTGAGCAGGATATTGAGCTGGTGCGCAAGCTTAATATGAATTCCTTCCGCTTTAGTATTGAGTGGTCGCGCGTGCAACCGCAGCCAGATGCCTGGAATGTGGCGGCGGTAGATCACTATAAGGCAGTACTCGCTGCCTGCAAAAAGCATGGCATTGAACCCGTGGTGACGCTATTTCACTTTACATTGCCGGAGTGGTTTACTCGTCAGGGTGGCTTTGAGCGGGTAGGGAACGTGAAGTACTTTGTCGACTATGCCGAGCGGATTGTAAGAGAGCTTGGGCCTACTGTGCGATATATCATCACTGTGAATGAGCCTGAGGTATATGCAACTGAAAGTTATTATAAGGGCCACTGGCCGCCGCAGCAGCAAAGCAAATGGATGTTTTATAGAGTGCTACGTAACCTTGCGGGGGCGCACAATCAGGCGGCACGGCGTATTCATGAAATAAATCGGCGATACAAAGTAAGCGTAGCAAAAAATAGCGCCTTTATTTACCCTGGCGACGACGCTTGGCTAAGTGTACGGGCAGCAAGCTTTTTGCAGTATTTTCAGGATGATTATTTTTTGAAGAAAGTGGTAAAACAGTGTGATTATATAGGGGTAAACTACTACTTTAGTGACCGTGTGTATGGCTACCGGGTCCACAACCCTAATAATAAGGTAAATGACCTAGGCTGGGATATGCAGCCTGAGCATCTGGAACATGCTTTGGAACGGTTGTATGATAAGTATCAGAAGCCAATCTTTATTACCGAAAATGGTTTAGCCGATGCTGATGACACCTACCGGCAGTGGTGGCTTGCTGGGACAGTGCTTGCCATGCAAAAGGCGATCGATAGCGGAGTAGAGTTACTTGGCTATCTACACTGGAGCCTACTGGATAATTTTGAGTGGGATAAGGGTTTCTGGCCGCGTTTTGGGCTATTTGCGGTGGATTATAGAACGATGCGTCGTACACCGCGCCCAAGTGCCTTGTGGCTTGCAAAATTGCTTAAAAAGATACGGAGTGAAAGTAGGAATGGGTGAACCATTTGCGCCAAATGAGTTAAAAATTGCGGTTATAGGTGGCGGGACGGGTAGTTTTACGCTGCTGTCGGCGTTGAAAGACCATACCTCGCAGATTGCAGCAATCGTGAATATGGCTGATGATGGCGGGAGCACTGGCGTACTGCGCGATGAGTTAGGAGTGTTGCCGCCAGGGGATGTGCGTCAATGCCTGGTGGCATTGAGCGATTCGCCCAAGATCCGTGACCTGTTTAATTATCGGTTTGATAATGGTACGTTTGGGGGCCATTCATTTGGTAACTTGTTCTTGACGGCTCTAGAGAAAACGACTGGTAGCTTTGCTGAAGCCATAGATACGGCAAGTGAAATACTGCGTGTAAATGGTACGGTGATACCGGCAACTTTTGATGATGTGCGGCTGGAAATGACGTGGGCAGGAGAGGAGCCAGTCACTCTAAGTGGTCAGCGAGTTATTAGTGCCGAACCGTATGAGCTTGACCCTCGCAAAGCGGTGCTTTCTTTGACGCCTAGGCCCAGTGCTAACCCAATGGCTATTAAGGCAATTGAGCAAGCTGACTTGGTGGTGATTGCTCCTGGCGGGCTCTATACCTCGCTCGGGCCGCTCCTTGTTATAGACGGCATTGGTGATGCGTTACGGCGAACAGCTGCCAAAGTAGTGTATGTGTGCAATTTGGTTACAAAAGCCGGCCAAACAAGGGGCTTTACGGTGTCTGACCATGCGGCCGAGATAGAGCGGTTTGGCGGCGGCGGATTCTTAGACGCGGTATTGTATAACAGTCAAATGCCATCGAGTCGCTTGTTGGAGCGCTATGAAAGAGAAGATGCACATTTGGTGGAAGTTGACAGTATAGCACTAAAGAAGATGCCATATAACGCGGTAGGCGGCAATTTTCTGGGACAGATAGTGGCTTATAATGCCGCCGATACGCACTTACCGGTAACACGTAACCTTATTCGCCATAACCCGGTTGCAGTTGCAAGCGTTCTTGTGTCGCTAGTGAATCGCACTTGAAGAGACTAATATTGACATTTAAGCTTAAGCATGATACAATAGCACTTGCTATGATAACAAATCATAAAGAAACCAAAACAACCGAGGGAAAACGAGCAGTTATCCCTGTCGCTATCTATGGTACGTTGTTTATTGCATGGCTAGTCATGCAGTTGCATAAATAGATAATTTAGGCACAAATATAGCTAAAATTACCACGACCCTTGCTAGGGGAGTGGCTATTTTTATATCTGTTATAAATTTGACTTATCCACAAAACTGTGGAAAAACGGCAACACAATGAGAAAAATTGTCAAAAAATGGTATTGCAAGCATGTATAGCTTGCTTGTATGATGAGGGCAGTGGAAAAGCGTAAGCAGATTACGTAGAAACAAACACCACCACAAAAATAACAATTCACCCAATATACTTACCCTCTATACTGCATATCAGGCGTGGCCGATAGGGTGACTCTGAATACGTTAAACGACAGTTTTTATACGGTACATTAACAAGCCAACGATATCCTCGAGATCAACAATCTGGTAGTGAGCCAGTGGTTTATCGGCCCACATAAAAAATAGCCGAATGTACCTTCCTCTAACACAACACCTCCCAAAACTCCACCTCACACTTGAAATTCTAACTTCGGTTAGAACTTCTACAACACATAAGTCTCTCTTAGCAAAGAATAGGGTATGAGTTCAACTTGAACCCACTTTCTCTTTGCTACAACTTATCAAAAACAAACACACCATGCGAAAACAAACATAGGTTTGCTACCAGTTTGGTGATCTCGAGTGCCGCCAGCATAACCACCCTGTGGTATACTGACGGCATGAGTATAAAAGAACAACCACCACTTCATGTTCCCGTGTTACTCGATGCGACGTGTGAACTGCTAGACCCTAAGGAAGGTGAGAATTATCTCGACCTGACTGCTGGGTATGGCGGGCACGCACGGCAAATCCTCACACGCACGGCAAATTATACCGAGTCGGTCTTGGTGGATCGCGATGATTTTGCGATTCATAACCTAGACGAATTCGCTGAAAAGGGAATACGACTCATGCACACTGATTTTTTGTCAGCCGTAAAACAGTTGGCAGAAGAAGGTAAGCAGTTTAATTTGATTCTACTTGACTTGGGGGTGTCGTCACCACAGCTTGATAGAGCTGAAAGAGGGTTCTCGTTTAATCACGACGGACCACTCGATATGAGGATGGATGATCGCCAAAGCCTAACGGCGGCGGAGATCGTTAACACTGCCACGCGCAATGAACTTGTCCGAATCATATCCGAGTATGGCGAAGAGCCCAAAAGTGTAGCCAACCGCTATACAGATGCAATCATCGCCGCCCGGCCGGTCCAAACGACTGGGGAGCTCAGTACAGCTATCAAGCAAGCTCATGTCGGCAAGTGGCAGAAAATCCACCCAGCGACACGCACCTTCCAAGGCCTAAGGATCCAGGTCAACGATGAACTCCGCCAGGTTAGGGAAGTGATGCCACTCCTCCCGCGGCTGCTGAAAAACGGTGGTCGTGTCGGTGTCATCAGCTTCCACAGCCTGGAGGACCGCATCGTTAAGCGCTACTTTGCCGAGCAGGCGAATAGTGGCTACGAAGCGGAACTCGTCATCTTGACCAAGCATCCAATCGACGGGGCCACTCATGATGTTCACAATCCGCGATCACGTAGTGCTAAACTACGTGTCGCCGTGAAAAAATAAACAAAAAGAAAGGGGAAACTGCAATGCCAGTACATATCCCAGTTCAATACCAAGACGAAGCAGCTAGCGTAGACGTTCGCGTCAGCGTTAAGTAATCGCTTCCACCACTCGTCTGGGGCTTTATAAAAAAGCCCCAGGCCAACCAAGAAACAAACATAAACAAAAACCCACCACAATGTCATATTCACGTACTACACAATTTAATAGCAGGCGCCAAACTAACTGGCAGCGAAATCAGAACACAGTTGCTTTTGCCTCTGCTGTAAAATTAGGGCCAATCAGTCATACGGTGCTTGTAGCACTTATGATTGCAGTGCTAGGCCTGATATACTTAACACAGGCTACTCGCGTATCGGGTTACGATTACGCCGCTAATGCGGTATCGGACGAAATAGCCGCGCTTGCAGAGCAGAAAGACGACTTAGAAGTTGAGAATGCTCGGCTTACGGCACTGCAAACCGTCAAGAACTCAAGTGTTGCCAAGGCTATGACAACACCAGTTGACGTGCAGCATGTCAGCGAATAGTCACCCTTACCCCTGTTATGGAACTACACTTTACAAAAGGAAGCCGTGCCCAGCTAATAGCCATTATTACTGTTCTGATAATGGCTATCTTTGTGGTACGGCTTTTTTATATCCAAATCGTGCAGCACCAAGCATATGTAGCACAGGCTGATAGCGAGCATATCAAGCAATTCACGCTCCATGCTAAGCGTGGCGTTATTTATGCGATGGACGGCAATACGCCTACCGAACGACCAATTGTTATGAACGAAACAGTATACACGGTATGGGCCGACCCGAGTGTGATTGAGGATAAGTCAGAGATTGTGCGCGTTCTCAATAAAGTAGCGGGCGGTAACGTGCGTGATAATTTTCAGAAGTATCTAGATGTAAAGAAGTCACGCTACCAGGTGCTTGCAACAAAGGTGTCTCGTACGCAGGCTGAGCTAATCAAGAAAGAAAAGCTAGCCGGTATTGGCTTTGATGCAGTAAGCCAGCGTGTGTATCCAGAGGGCCAGTTGGCTAGCCAGGTATTAGGCTTTGTGAATAGCGAGGGCAAGGGTATATACGGCTTTGAGCAGGCTAATAATGGTGAACTTGCGGGGCGTGACGGTATGTTAAAAACAGTGACGGATGTTCGCTCGGTGCCACTCACAGTGACAGATAAGAACATTCGTGAGTCAGCAGTAGATGGTAAAAATATGGTACTTTCAATAGACCGTAACGTCCAGGCGCAGACTGAACAGGCGTTAGCTGATGGCGTTAAAAAAAGTGGTGCCGATCACGCCAGCGCAATTGTAATGGATCCGAGGAGTGGACGCGTATTGGCAATGGCTAACGTGCCTACATATGACTCTTCTAAGATAAACGAAGTGACTGATGTAGCGGCATTTAATAACGACGTTATATCGAATCCTTATGAGCCAGGATCGGATATTAAGACGTTTACCGTCGCAACGGGTATAGACAAGGGTGTTATTAGGCCCGAGTCAACCTACAATAATACCGGGCAAATAAAGGTAGATGATATTACGATTAATAACGCGACAAAAACAGCAGCCGTAACAGGAACGATTACGATGCAGACAGCCCTGAACTGGTCACTCAACACGGGTATGGTAACAATTGCCGAGCGATTAGGTAATGGTAGCTACATCACGCGTAGCGCACGTGATACGATGTATGATTACTTCTATAATCGTTTCCGCTTGGGTAAAATGACTGGTATAGAACTGGCTAACGAACAGTCGGGTGTTGTGATTGCGCCGACAGAAGTGCAAGGGAACGCGGTACGTTACAGCAATATGTCGTTTGGACAGGGTATGGACGTGACAATGCTGCAGGTAGCAAGTGGGTTTTGCGCGGTGGTGAATGGTGGTACCTACTATGCTCCAACGGTGATCGCGGGTACCATGAGCGATGCTGGTGTATTCCATGCCGCTAGCCCGCGCGATAAGTACTCTGGAGTCATCTCAGCTGCTACGTCGGCGACACTTCGTCAAATGGTGCATGAAGCGCACTACGCAACCTACAATCCGCACGACGGGTCGGACAAGTTCTTTGTAGGCGGCAAAACAGGTACCTCGCAAACGATTAAAAATGGTAAGTATGTGAATGATCAGACAATCGGTACCTACCTTGGCTTTGGTGGTGCAACGAGCGACACGTCGCAATATGTAATTATGGTAGAAATTTCTGCTAAAAATAAATCGATGGGTGGCGGTAGTGATGCCAAGCCTATATTTAATGCGATTTCCAACTGGATGATTAACTACTTATCACTTACGCCATAAGGTGATAGTAAGGTACAATATGCATATGAACATACAAAACTTTACGACCGAACTGAACGCAACTTTCTTATTAAGCGTCGGGGCATTTTTGCTGGCTATGGCATTGACGCCGATTTATACCTATTTCGCCTACCGTTATAAGTTTTGGAAACGCCAGCGAAGCACAAGTACTACTGGCGAAAAACTAGAAGTATTTACCAAGCTGCACGCAAGTAAATTCACTCGTAATATCCCTACGATGGCAGGGGTAATTGGGGTGATATCTATTAGCATGATAACACTCTGCTTTAACTGGGACCGAGCAGGCACCTGGCTGCCATTTGCTGGGTTGCTAGGTGGTGCGGCAGTAGGGCTGCTGGACGATATTATAAATATTCGTGGCCGTGGCAAGGGCGTAGCGGGGCTTCGCTCAAGCCTGAAATTTATTATGATTACCATTATGGCGATTGCCTTGGGCTGGTTTTTCTATACCAAGCTTGGGTACAATGCGATTCATATTCCTTTCGTAGGTGACTGGCAGGTGGGTGCATGGATTATAGCTATATTCGTGTTTGCTGTGGTAGCAACCAGTAATGCTGTGAATATCAGTGATGGTTTAGACGGCCTTGCCGGAGGACTATTGTCAGTGTCGTTTGCGACGTTCGGTGTGATTGCGCTATTGCAAGGGCATTTGGCGCTTGCCGGTTTTTGCTTTACCGTGGTAGGCGCGCTGCTTAGCTACCTGTGGTTTAATATTTTCCCAGCACGCTTTTTTATGGGTGATGTAGGTAGCTTCGCGTTTGGCACAAGCCTTGGTGTGGTAGCGATGCTCACGAACACACTGTTCCTACTGCCAATTATTGGTATTCTGTTTGTGATTGAGGCAGGGTCAAGCTTGGTACAGATTGCTAGCAAACGATTACTTGGCCGCAAGATATTTATTTCCGCACCGATTCATCACCACCTTGAGGCAAAGGGTTGGCCTGAGGTAAAGGTAACAATGCGTTTTTGGATCATCGGTTGTATTGCGGCATTTGTTGGCTTATTGGCAGCGCTTGCCGGAGGGCATATTTAGGTGGAGCAAGTGCGCCGTAGGGCTGGGGCTGCTGCACACATGGCAGCAAATGCAATTTCGGGACAACGGCGACACAAGCCGGATTACCAAATAGTGCTATTTGTTGGCTTGCTGATGCTATTAGGGCTCGTTGTTATGTATGCAATCGGTCCGGAGCGGGCTAACTTGCTAAATACTATCCATCGGACTGATTTTTATAGCGAAAACTACTTTGTACTAAAGCAGCTAATTAGCCTTGGTATAGCAGGGGTTGCTTTTGCTGTCATGGCAACCCTACCATTCTCATTGATGCAGAAGTATGCTTGGCGCGCAGTGCTGGTGGGGTTTGGACTTTGTGCGTTGCTGTTTTTGGTAGGTAACGTACTAAAAATCGATCAAATTGCCACTGAAACATTAGGCGCATACCGCTGGTTCAACCTTGGGCCATTAGGAGGGTTTCAGCCCGCTGAGGCACTAAAGATGGCTTTACTCGTGTATATGGCGGGATTTCTGGGGCGCCGGTACCAAGAAGGCAAGATTAACGATTTGCACGAAACGGTTATTCCTATGGCGATTATTGGCGGAGCAGCGTTGTTTACGGTAATTGTGTTGCAGAAAGATATGGGAACTGGGCTCGCGATGGCGTCGGTAATGGCCTCGATGCTAGTGGTGAGTAAGATGAAGTGGAGCTTACTCGTAAAAATCGGGCTGATCGGCCTTGTTTGTGCGGTATTAGCAATCGCTGTGGCTCCACACCGTATGGAGCGTGTCGCGACGTTTTTCAGCGGAGATTCCGCAAAAGTAGGGGCATTAGAAGAGACGGATGGAAACTATCATATTAAAAATGCCATGATTGCCTTAGGGACTGGTGGTGTATTTGGGCGCGGGATAGGTAAAAGTATTCAAGCAACCGGCTATTTGCCAGAAGCAATCAACGACTCAATTTTTGCGATTATGGGCGAGATATTTGGGTTTGTCGGTACGACGCTGATCGTAGCCTTATTTACCGGTTTGTTATTACGGTTGCTGCGTATAACTGATCATTTGCAGGATATGCCTATGCGTTTGGCGGTGGCGGGCATATTCGGCTGGCTGGCCGCACATGTATTCATGAACATTGCGTCGATGATTGGTTTAGCGCCGCTAACAGGTATTACGTTGCCACTGTTAAGTTTTGGAGGCACAAGCATGGTGTTTATTACGGCTGCACTGGGATTAGCGTTCCAGTTGTCACGTTACACTGCACATGGTATTGTTACAGAAAAGGAGATAGGTAATGCGAATTCTAGCAGCCGGCGGGGGATCGGGGGGTCACGTTACTCCAGTCGTCGCCGTACTACGGGAAATTAAAAACCGTTATCCGGACACGGATATTCGGTTTTGGTGTGATCGTAAATTTGGGGCGACCGCACGCGGGATTATGCACCAATTTGACGATACAATTAAGGTTGAAACGATTACAAGCGGTAAATTGCGTCGTTATCACCACCTTAGCGTTTGGCAACAGCTGTTAAAATTTCGTACCATCGTATTACCTAATATCGTTGATATGGCGAAGGTGGGTATTGGGTTTGTAGAGAGCTTGGTGCGCTTGGTGCGATGGCGGCCAGACGTAGTGTTTACCAAGGGTGGCTTTGTGTGTCTGCCGATTGGCTTGGCGGCACGCGTGCTTGGTATACCGCTGGTAATTCATGATTCGGATGCACATCCCGGTCTGACTAATCGATTGCTGGCGCGTTGGGCTACAGCAATTGGTACGGGAGCGCCGTTAGAGTTTTATAGTTATCCAGCCGCCAAAGCAGTGTATGTAGGTGTGCCGGTGCGTGAAGATTTTGTTCCTATTGCTCCCCAGCGACAACGTAAAGCAAAAGATGAACTGGGGTTTGATAGCCTCCGGCCCCTTGTTGTTGTTACCGGCGGAGGGTTAGGCGCTAAGCGCTTAAACGAGGCTGTGGCTGCTAATCTTACTACGCTATTACCGCGGACCAATATCATTTTGATTAGTGGTAGTGCGCAGTATGATGAGATGCATGCGCTTACTCCGCAAGATGATCCACGGTTCCGACTACTGCCATTTGTTAGTGATGGTATGGCGCACATGCTGGGGGCTGCAGATATCGTGATTGCTCGCGCTGGTGCAACAACAATTGTGGAGCTGGCAGCGCTGGCAAAGCCTACGATATTGGTGCCAAACGGCTACCTTACAGGTGGTCACCAGCTAAAAAATGCAGCGGTATATGCAGAGAAGGGGGCAGTAAGCGTAGTGGATGAGCTAGAGCTTGAAAAACGTCCCGAATTACTGGTAGATGAAGTTGTGAATCTTCTTGCTGACCCTAAGCGTATGGAGGCGATGGGCAGAGCCTTCCATACATTTGCTCGGCCAACTGCAGCGCACGATATGGCTGAGATGATTGTTGCGGCAGTGAAGTAGTAATGTCGTCATACGAACAAGTTCGCATGACACTCGCTTCGTAGTACAATGGTAGGGAAGTATAACCACTATGAAACTATTGCGAAAAAAACAACAATTGCCGTTGCGGCGCTCTGCTTCTCTACACTCGGGAGAGGGGAGGGCAAGTGCCGACGAACTAAATGCGCGCTATTCTTTTCGGCGTAATCGTACACTAACAGGGAGTCTATCGTCAGACGTGGCCAGCGCGAACGAACACCGTTCGGAATTACGATCTCCTCGGGTGCAGGCACATCATTTACGGAAGCACCGGCGTCGACTGTTTTTAGTATTTGTAGCTGCCTGCTTGGTTGTGGCGGGTCTAGGCTGGCTGATTTATCAGTCGATTGCTGGCGTGAATGTGGTTATAAAAGCACCCGTACCCCCTATTGATACGAAAGTGTACGAACAAAAAATCCAAGATTATTTAAATGGTCGTCCGCTTGAGCGTAATCGTAAAACGGTAAACACAGATGCTTTGACAGTCTACCTACAAGAGAATGGCTTGCCTGAAGTACTGGCTGCGCGCGTGAATTCTGCACCTGCTGGCTTTGGTACAAGCACTATTGAGCTAACGGTGCGCCAGCCATTAGTAAGTTGGAAAACAGACTCTTCGCGTTTGTACGTAGACGGTACAGGCGCTGCCTTTCAACGGAACTATTTTGCAGAGCCGGCAGTAGAAGTGATAGACGAGACAGGCATCCAGACGGTAAATAACCAGGTGCTTGCAAGCGATCGTTTTCTTGGCTTTATGGGCCGTATGGTGGGTCGTCTGCAAGACCAGGGCCTTACAGTAACTCGAGTAGTGCTGCCCGAGAATACAACTCGTCAGCTCTTACTCTCGATAGAAGGAGTGGGATATCCAGCAAAAGTAAACACTGATCGCCCAGCGGGGGAGCAGGCTGAAGACATTGCGCGAACGGTCCGATACCTTAATCGTAAAGGAATCGCCCCACAATATATCGATGTACGGGTAGAGGGTAAGGCGTACTACAAGTAGGTAGCCCCCTTGCCGATTGGGAGAATGTTCTATTTTTGTTCTATTTTTGATTATCATAAAAAATATATACTAATATACAAAAGTAGGGAAATTGCAAATATCTGGGTGATAGGGAAAAAGGATAGGGGGGTAATAAAAATTGAAAAAATGCAAGTAAGCGACTAAATCGCGTGAAAAATCAAATGGCTGTTGTGGAAAACTACAACAAGCCGTAGTCACTGAGCATGTGCTAAGGTGCGGCTTGGTAATTAGTATAAGTTGTACACTTAATAAAGAGTAATACGTGTATATAAAATGAAAGTATACTTGATGAGTACCGAAAGTCCCCTGTCTAGAGGTATGTGGGTAAAATAGCACTCTAAGTAGACGTATGCTGATTCATCTTATTTCACTATAGTTAATGACGTGAAATAAACATTGTGCGACGTTAAGGCTATATATAAATAACGATTCACTATTCATTACTTTATGCCTTGTTCTGGGTTGTTTTTGCTACTTGCCCCTACTTCTATTATTGGTTGCCCTATTTTATGCCTGGTGCTTGTTTTGTAGGATCTTTGTTATGCCTAGTGCGTACTATTGATAGTAGCCGACTGTCCCGCGTTTTCTGAACCGGAGCTTATACTAGATGTTCTATTTTTGTTCTATAACTTTCGATAGTACTTTAGTGTATTTTCAAAGAAGGAGGGAGGGAGCAGCTCAATAGAGTGCGCGGCTGTCTATCTCTAGCTTGTCATGTAGGCCACCGTATCTTGTAGGGGGAATAAGGGAGTCGTCACCCCTGCCCTCGTTAAGGTGTTAGCGGAGGCTTAGGATGGTGGGGTCGTTCTCGTGCTTTTCTTCAATACGAGGTTTTTGCTCGCCTTGTGTTTCATGAACGATACGAGGACGGTTGGGCTCCTCGCTGGCCTTGCTTGCTACAGGGCTGCTACCAGCTTCTGTGCCGCTTGACTTACGCTTACGCGAGCGAGTACGTTTCTTCTTTGGGGCGGTGGCTGGAACTTCTTTAGCTCCCGAGCCGAATGGCTGGCTGGCAGTAGGGGCTTCTTGAGGCGCTATAGCTGGCGGAATATCAGTAGTACTCCCCTGCTCTTTTGCCGCAGTAAGGGCGGTGTTTACTTCGTCTGGAGTGACATTCGAGATAGGCCACGATTTACCCTGAGCAAGCATTGCTTCTTCTTTGGCTTTACGCTCAGCTTCGCGTACAGCAGGGTCCTTAGGGGGCGTATAGGCAGGTCCTGGACGCTTTACGGTAAGGTTTTCGGGCGGCATAATACGCTCAGAGATGTCTTTTTCGATATCTTCACGTGAACGGCTGTAGACTTCGCGGGTGTGCTGGATGATGCGGCCAGTGTTATCGTCCTGCGCAGGTGGCAAGTTGAGTGTTTTCGCGCTGAACGCCGGAGCTTTTTCGCCATTAATTACCATGTTAATAATGAAGTTGCGGTTATGCATCTGTAGGAGGTCGTTTGGCTCGAACATAGGCTCAAACTGCTTTGCTAGGATTGGGCTATCGTCGGCCGACACACGGAATGAAATCATAGTGCCGACGTTGCCGAACACGGCGTTACGGACGGTATCTTCCATTTGGCTGATATACTGGTTGGCTACCGTAAGGTTAAGGCCATACTTGCGGGCCTCGGACAGAATAGTCGCGAAACTATCGGTGGCAAAGTTCTGGAACTCGTCTACGTATAAGTAGAATGGCCGGCGGTCTTTGATGTCAGGGATGTCGCTGCGGCTCATGGCGGCCAGCTGGATTTTTGTAACCAGGAACGATCCCAGAATGCCAGCGTTATCTTCGCCAATGAGGCCTTTAGATAGATTGACAACGAGAATCTTGCCTTCGTCCATGATTTGGCGAATGTTAAAGGTGGATTTTGGTTGGCCGATAATGTTACGAATAACAGGGTTGGCGGTAAATGCACCCACTTTGTTAAGTACTGGTGCGATAGCTTCGGCCTGGAATTTGTCGGTCCAGCTAGCGAACTCTACGTTCCAAAACTGCAGCACTACGGTATCGGTGCAGTAACTTAGCGTCTCTTTACGGAACTTTTTGTCGGTAAGCATGCGAGTAATATCGAGCATGGTTGTTTCGGGCCTGTCGAGTAGGGCCAGAATGGTATAGCGCAAGATGTATTCTAGGCGCGGACCCCAAGACTCGCCAAACATACGCTTTAACACGCCAATAACCTCGGAGCTGATGTTGGTTTTTTGTTCGGGGTTGGTAACTTCTAGCGGGTTAAAGCCAAGAGGATACTGGGTGTCGGCAGGGTTAAAGTACACGACGTCTTGCAGGCGCGAGCCAGGGATAAACCGCATGTTATTAATAGCAAAGTCACCGTGTGGATCGATGATAGCGTAGCCTTGGTTATGAAAAATATCGCTAAGCGCAAAGAGTTCAAGGAGCCCGGACTTCCCTGCACCGGTTTGGCCAATAATGTATACGTGGCGTGAGCGGTCGTAGCGCAGCATACCAAACTGGTGGTTGATGCCGCGGAAGTTAGTCATGCCAAATGCAGAAATGTTCTCATCGACAGCAGGATCACCGGTGAGTACTGGTAGCTTGGCTGGCGGCTCGGCGGTTTTAGTGCTGGCCCACACTATATTTGGAGTTTCTACGTTTGTATGTGGCAAGTGAAATACGCTGGCTACCTCTTCGATATTCATTAGATACCCGCGGTCAGCAAACAGGCGTGACTTGTATTTTGCGAGGGCTTCTTTAGCAAAACTATCCCCTGCTATTTTAAAGCCGTTAAGGTTGGTGCTGTTGTACTGTTTGAAGGTACCGACTATCCCCTGCATGCGCAGTTTGGCATCGGTTTGGCTTTCGCCAAGGTAAGCGAGGCGGATTTTTACTTGGTAGCCGAGTTTTGTTGCTTTCTTTTCGGCTTCGGTAATGCGGGTTTTATTGCGGTCTGACAACTCTTTTGGCTTGCCGGCCTCGCCCTGCTCTGGCGGGGTCCACAGCATGCCGAATAGTCCTGCTAGCCATTTGCCGGTTCCGCCTGGTGTAAATAGGCTTAGTGTGCCGCTTTTTACGGTTTTAATCCAGGCATCGGCAGCTTTGTGCCAGTCATCCTTGACCGGCCGTACCAATATTTGTATCCATATTTCTTCGTTGGTGTCTTCTAGCTTGGCAAGTGTGCCGGTAATGCCAGCCAGCGGGTCTACCTCAAAACTTTGGAATGTTTTAATTGGCAAAAACTCTTTGTCGGTAAGTACAATTTCGCTGGTGTAGGTAACACTGTGCTGCCGTTCGTGGGCTACGTAGTCTTCTTCGGCAGTACGAATTTGTACTTGGGGATACTGTGCGTAAATCTGCCCCTCTACGAAACTTTGCAGCGACTTTGGAGTCCATACGTAAAATTGTATTCTCCCCCCTACCGACGCAATTTCAAAACTAAGGTGCTCTTGGTAGCCGCCGTTTGCTTTTAGCTCCTTGGCGTCGCGTAGAATACCATGCAGGCTTGCGAACATCTGTTCGGCAGCAAGTTCGGATTTATCGTTTGCCTTCGGGATTTCAAGGATGAGCAGTGTGCTCTTTACCTCTTTAATTATGTCAACTCTTTGGTAGTTGCGCCAGGTAAGATAGGCCAAAATAGCCACGATGGGTAGCCATACGTACCACTGGAGCAACAAATTGATAAATGCTAGGATAAATGACATAATTTACTTATTTCATTATACCACACCTCTGTTAAAAATGCAAGTTTAAGCAGGATTTTGGGGCCAGTCGGCCGCTAGTTCAATAGCAGGTACGGCCTTTATTGCGCAGTCTATCTGCTCACATATCTCGTCCCACTCTGGGAGGTCTAGTAGGACGTCGGCCTTGTTATATTTGATACTGCGATATATGCGCTCAAGCTCGATAATGGGCTGCTTAACGGGGTGCATTTGCTGCAAAAGCTCGTGGATTCGTTTGATAGTGTCGTTTAGCTGGCGGATTTGCTGCATATTGTCACCGGTGACGACGGCAACTGGGGCGGCCCGAAGAACATCTGACAGTACTCTACAGATTGCCGCCAGGCCTCGCAATGCTGGTTGCTCGCCATCTTGTAGATTTGATAGCTGGAATATGGCATCGCCATACTCTTGTATGAGCGCGCTGCGCTGGCGATTTTTGCAGTAGCTGATTGATGCGAGCAGGTTACCAGCCAGCGCGGACATTTCCTCATCGTAGCCAGGGTGACGCGTTCTACTAGTTGACCCAATCTCATGGTCAAGATCGCTATGGGCCTGATGCCTGCCAATGGCATCGCTAGCTATGCTTAACAAGCCTGCACAATCGGTCACTTGCTGGCGCAGAAAATTGTTCCATAGTTCCGTGGGGTCTGGGTCTTCCTTTAGCATTTGCGTATAGACGGAGCCGTAAGTCTCTTCTGGATCAAGGCGTAGAAAGGGCTGACTCTCTTCGTTCCTCGCCACTAAGCCATAGTAAGACGATCCATCCAGTAACATATCGCGCAGTAGGTCAGTATGATTGCTTTGCTGTTCTGGGAGTATCCCCATACTCATGCGTACATGGTTGGCGTTAAGGTGATCAGGCAAGCAAATTCCCTCGCTTTTCGTAGTAGCGGCTACTTGGGTTATCTCGTTAGTCATGGCAGCTGCGTCTTTATCTGCCTTAAGCATGTAGCCAACTGGCACTAGAAGAGCCGAGATGGCGGCGGTTCCTACAAGGAGTATGCTCCCAGACATCACAGAACGCTCAAATGAAGATGATGTAAGTAATCGTAAGGGTTCGCTAGTAGCCATCACAATTGACAAGGCGCCAACCCTGTCGCGGACTTTTTCTAGGAGTGAGCGAGGATCATTGCCTTTATCAATTTGCCCATTTAGTACACCTTGAGTGGTTATAGCTTGGTCGGGGAGCATTGATAATTGGTCGGGTCGCAGACTGTCGCAAAAGTAGGTGCAGTGGTCGTTTGGGTTATGGTGTATGGCAACATCTCCAGCCTGCCGAGGACCCTGCTGGAGGGCTTCAAATAGGTTGTAGTTTGCTAAGACTTGGGAGCGATGATTTGGGGTGTTGTCATAGGTCCAGTGTATGGTGCGATTTAGCTGACGTACTGGCCGGCTATCGCTACTTATGCCCTCTATAGTAGCTATTTGTCTCTTGCGGTTGGCCATTGCGGTGTACCTGGGTGGTTAGCTAGTGTGTAAGTAGCCTTGGCCACGCGCTTAAACTGTGGCTTAGACTGTAGGTTTAGCAGAATGGTAGTTTCTTTTACCTGGCGGCTTTTTAGAACGCGCTTTACAATTTCATCGCGGTGGAGTGGCTCGCCTGCCTTTTTAAGAACGCTGGTGATAATATCCGAAACAGTGCCCTTGCTAAAGCCCCAGCTATCAAGCGCGTAGATACCGCGGCCAATGAGTACGAAACGCTTATCTTTGATAAGTTCGTTATGGATTGCCTGGGTAGTAACGTCTTTTCGCTTGAAGTCGCTATCTTTGATTTTTTTAGCAATATCAGAAAAATGCATAGGCTTGCCGTTGTCTTGCAGAATAACAAAGATTTTATCGCGAATGTTCTTAGGGTTAACCGTCGGCCACTTTACAAGACCCCAAATATCTTTAAGGCTGGCTAATGCCTTAGAAAGGCTAGCTAATGCGCGGACTTGGCTAGGGCTTTCATAGCTGAGCATGCCGTGCAAGGTTTCGATGTCAACCGGTTCGCCGTGCTTTTTGATGGTTTTGACAATTTCATCAACATGCGTACGAACTTTCTTTTCATCACCATTTTCGGTAATGCCAATACCTTGGTAGTAGCTATCATTTTCGTTTACTACCACTAGCTTTGGTGATAGTTCGGCAACAAAGGCGATGCGGGCTTTGGTTTCGTTTGACGGCACTTTACCGTCGGTGAGGCGCAAAGCAATATCTTGAACACGGCCAACACGGCCGTTTTCGGAAAGGTCACGAACAATCAAGCGCTCAATTTCGTGTACAGCAGGAATTTTGCCGTCATCGGCAGCGATTTTAAGGCGAATCAGGATAGCTTTTTCTAGCTGGCGCACACGTTCGCGGGTAATGCCAAGCAGCTCACCGATTTGTTCCAAGGTTTCTTTACGGTCAAATAGGCCAAAGCGGCGCGTAATAATCTCGCGTTCACGCTCTTGGTCGATTACCTTCAGGATGTCTTGAACAGCAGTCTTTAGGCTTGCTGCTGTATCTGTCGTTGCCTGCTCGCTCATAATTAGTGTGATTCTCCGATCCCTTGCCTCACCTTTAGGGAATTTATTATTTATTATGTCAACTTAGGATTGATTATAATACATATTTTTCTAAATGTCAAACCCCAAATCCAACTAAATTTATTGTACCACAATGTAGACGCTAATGGTAAATACTTTTTTTGGACTTTTTTTAGCGAAAAAGTATGGTTAGCGTAATCATACTCCCCTTGTCTGTCAAATGTTACCCCTGTTGAGTAATAAAAATAGCCACTAAAAATGTGGAAATTATTACACCATAAAATACTGATATAAGAAAAGAGCCCACTCTGCTGGGAGATGGGCTCCTGTGGATGTGCATTGGTATTACTTTTTGCGGCCGCGAGTGCGGGGTTTGCGGGCGGGGGCTTCGGTTAGGAGTTTTTTGGCGTCTGCCTCAGTAAGGGTTTTAGGGTCGGTATCTTTAGGGATTTTTGCGTTCTTTTTGCCATCGGTAACATAGGGGCCGAAGCGGCCATTTAACACCTTTACGGCGCCAAAGTTGGCAATGTTCTTTTCGGCCTCGGCCTTCAGCTTTTCGGCGTATAGCTCGCGGGCTTTCGTCTCGGTAACGTCGCGCGGGTCATCTTCTTTTAGGCTGACGTACAGCTTACCTACCTGAATGTAGGGGCCAAAGCGGCCGACATTAGCTTTGATTTCCTGCCCATCTTCGGTTGTGCCGACGACGCGTGGTAGCTTAAAGGCCTCTAGGGCTTGCTCTAGTGTGACGGTCTCTACCCTGGCACCACTTGGCATAGGGGCAAATTGCGGCTTTTCGTCGCTATCTTGGCTGCCCAGTTGTAGCATTGGGCCAAAGCGGCCAAAGCGTGCCAAAATCGGCTTACCCGTTTTAGGGTCGGTACCTACCTCGCGGTTGGCACCAACGGTGCTGCGGTCAATACCGCCGGACTGCTCGATAAGTGTATGGAACGGCGTGTAGAAATCGTTCAGCATGGTGTTGCGTGGCAGTTTTGCTTCGGCAATTTGGTCGAATTCTTGCTCTACATTGGCGGTAAATTGGTAATCGACCACTTGGTCAAAGTGGTTGGTCAAAAAGTCCGCAATTAGCTCGCCGGCTGGGGTTGGTACTAGCTTACCTTTGGTACTACCAGTTTTTTCTTGTACGACTTCCCTGTCTACACCGCTTTCTAGCAGTTGTAATACGATTACATCGCGTGGCTCACCCTCGCCTTCACCACGCTCTACATAGCCGCGGGTCTGTACAGTGTCGATGATAGTGGCGTAGGTGCTTGGGCGACCAATGCCGAGCTCTTCGAGCTTCTTTACCAGGCTACCTTCGGTGTAGCGGGCTGGCGGTTTGGCAAACATTTCGCGTGCAGTGATTTCGCTTGCTTTTGCATCATCGCCAGCCTTCAGTGGTGGCAAGATTTCCTCTTTGCTGGCACCATACACACGTAAAAAGCCGTCAAAGGTAATTACCTGACCTTTAGCGGTAAATACTTGCTTCGCTGTAGAAATAGTGATGGTAACCGTAGTATTTTCTAGCTTTGCCGGGGACATTTGGCTAGCCAGCGTACGGCGGCGTATGAGATCGTAGAGTTTTTGGTCGTATTCGTTGTTGCTCGCCGTTTCTACGGTAACATCGGTTGGGCGGATGGCCTCGTGGGCTTCTTGGGCGCCGGCAGATTTGGTTTTGAACTTACGTACGGTGCTGTATTCTGGGCCGTAGAGGCGCTTAATAAAGTCGGTGGCGGCAGCAATGGCCTGGCCTGATAGATTTACGCTGTCGGTACGCATATAGGTGATTTTACCGGCCTGGTACAGCTTTTGTGCGCTGGCCATGGTGGCTTTAGAGCCAAAGCCAAGCTTGGCATTGGCCTCTTGCTGCAAGGTGCTTGTGGTAAATGGCGCACCGGGGTTACGCGTGCCGGGGCTTTTGGTGATGTCACTAACGGTGTAAGTAGCGCCTTTTAAGCTTTCCAAGAACTTGGTAGCGGCTTCTTCGGTATCAAAGCGCTCGCCTAATTCCGCCTTAAACTCTTGGTTATCGTGGTGGAAGAGTGCGGTGACGCGGAACTGGCTACTGCCTTCAAAGGCGCGGATTTCGCGCTCGCGCTCTACCAATAGTCGTACAGCTGGGCTTTGCACGCGGCCGGCAGATTTGCCGCCCGGTACCTTTTGCCACACTACAGGGCTTAGTTCAAAGCCTACAATGCGGTCGAGGATTTGGCGGGCTTGCTGCGCTTCTACCAGCTGCATATCTACCGTGCGTGGCTTTGCGATTGCGTTAGTGATAGCATCTTTAGTAATTTCGTGGAATACAATACGCTTAGTGGTTTTAGGATTGAGCTTTAGTACTTCACAAAGGTGCCAGGCGATCGCCTCCCCTTCGCGGTCTTCATCGGTTGCGAGCCACACACCGTCTGGCCCCACGGCTTTTACCTGCTTCTTCAGCTCGGTAATCACCTTCTTCTTTTCGGGGTCTACTTCGTAGGTGGTTTTAAAGCCATTTTTAATATCAATTGGCGGTGTGCCGTCTTTGGTCTTTTTAACGATGCTGCGGATATGCCCCACGCTTGAGAGTACGGTAAAATCCTTACCGAGGTATTTTTCGATAGTTTTTGCTTTTGCGGGGCTCTCTACGATTACTAAATTCTTGCTCATGCTTATCCACTTATATTATAGGTGATTGCTAAAATTGCCAAATAACAGTGGTTTATACTAACGCCTTTGCATAAAAAATGCAAATCTGTGCCGTAACGGGGGTAAAATTGCTATTGACATAAGCGCTATGATGGTGTAGCGTGGAAGTAGAACTAGTGTAAATAAACACTACAAACAAAAGGAGCAAGCCATGAGTAACACATATGCAGGCCAGCGACAAGAATCGTCGCTGTTTGCTGGGAGTAGTAATGAGTTTGATCAGGAAACAGGCGACCTGTATTATTCTCATATGGTGGACGATATTGCTGTGCAGCTAGAGCGGATAAAGCTGGGAAGAGAGAGCCTGCCATATGTTAATGAGGCGATGGTGGTGGCTGATGAGCTAGTGCTAGAGGTGATGAAGGAGTTTTATGATGATGGTGATGACTTTCATCCGCACTCAGACGTAGAGCTACGGCAATTCCTGTATGAGCAAATGAGGGCCCAAATATCTCGTGAGCTGGGATGGAAAGCTGTTAGGGTTGCTACCGATGCGTGGTTGTCAGCTCGTCTAGCGCATATTCATGGCTTCCCTCCATATCACTACGAAGAAGAATAACTTAGCGCAGTGTCCACTGGTTAGCGCCAAGGGCGCGCACGGCGCCTGCTAACTCGAGCATTGTTAGGGCGGTATTAATATCTGTGGCTGATAGTTCAGTGACGCGCTGAATCTCATCGCCATCCCGAGTACCAGCTTTTAGCTGCGTAAGTACAGCTGTTTCAGCTGGCGTTGCACCGAGTGGCAAAATCTCTTGCTTACGGAGTAATTGCGGTGCGATTGCTTCTATAATATCTTCGGCACTGAGCACAATATGCGCCCCTTGTTTAATAAGCGCGTTGCAGCCGCCGCTCATTGGGCTAGTAATATTACCTGGCACTACAAACACGTCCTTGCCCTGTGCAAGAGCATGAGCGGCCGTATTTAGTGTCCCGCTGCGGGCTGCTGCTTCAGTAATAATAACGGCATCGGCGAGCCCGGCAACAATGCGATTGCGTACTAAGAAGTCGCTCTGGTAAGAAAAGTCTTTATCGGCATCGTGTTCGCTTAGTAATGCGCCGCCCGAGGCTACTATGCGTTCAGCTAAATCGCGGTTGGTGCTGGGGTATATTTTGGGCAGGCCGCACGGAAGTATGGCCACCGTAGTGCCACCCGCATCAAGCGCTGCAGTGTGAGCAATTGCATCCACGCCAAGTGCAAGGCCGCTTACTATAGCTATTCCCTGCTTGGCGAGTTCGTGCGCTATAGTGTAAGTGACCTCTTTTCCGTAGGCTGTAGGCTTGCGTGTGCCCACTATAGCCACGGTAGGTACGCGGGTTTCAGGTAGTTGACCTGCATAATACAATGTTCTAGGCGGTTTATCAATAACAGATGTAATCTGTAAAAACTTATGCTTATCTGGAGAAACTTTATTGATATTCATACAAATTTGTTATAAAAAGTGTTGACATTATTAACGATGTGTGCTAATATAAGAAACGATTGATGCTGCATATGCACATCAAGCACCTTATACCCCCTATTCTAACAGTCTTTACCGCAAGGTATAGACTTTAATGTTAGGTTGCGCACCAGGTGCATTATAGTAATCTACCCTCCACTGTAATGCCATAGAAAGCCTAGTGCGTATACTAACCCCTTTGTCCGGCGGACCACGAGTATTGTGAGGTGGGTCACGCTAATACCCTTCAGCAGGGTGGGATGAAGGGTTATACGGTGTCAGGTGATGCCCACCCTTACCTGGCACCTTATAACTAAAAAAGGCCGAGTTTTGCTCGGTCTTTTTTGGTATACTGGCATAAATGGATACCTTTCTTTTACTTGTACTTGCAATCGTGGCTGGTAGCGCTATTTCGTTGGCTGGCGGGGCGATTATCTTTTTATCTAAGCGCAATCGTGGGCGAGCGATTGCGCTGGCATTACCGTTTGGGGCCGGTGCGCTGCTAGCAGCTGCCTTTTTTGACCTATTGCCAGAGAGTTTTGAGCTTGGCGACCCGCGAACGCTGCTGCTGTGGGCACTAGCAGGGTTTATTCTATTCTTCCTACTAGAGAGGCTATCCAGCTGGTTTCACCATCACCATGCCCATACCGAGCACCAACAGGGCGAGCAACAAAACCGTTTAGTTATGGTGGGCGACCTGGCCCATAATATGATTGACGGTGTGGCGATTGCTGCGGCCTTTTTGGTCAACCCGGCAACCGGGTTTGTTACCACTATAGCTGTGAGTGCGCATGAAATTCCTAAAGAGCTGGGCACTTTTGGCATACTGCTTTCGCGCGGCTGGAAGGATAAAAAAGTCATTTTAGCCAATATCGCAACGGCGGTTGGCACGTTGGTGGCGGCATCACTGGTGTTTTGGCTGGGAGCATCAGTGCAGCTACCCGAGGCTGAATTACTGGCGCTTACGAGTGGCTTCTTTATTTATGTCGCAGCTAGTGATATTATACCCGAAATTCACGAACAGCCGCGGCGTATGGGTACGATACAGGCAGGTGTGCTATTAGTAGGCTTGGCATTTGTTGGTATGGTTAGTACGCTGCTTGGCGTATAGTTTGACTTTTTATTGTATTTATGATAAAACGAAATTAAGTAGCCCTGAACGACAAATTTGGGGCTGCGGCCCCTTGACGAAAGGAATGACATGAGCACTGACTGGCTTGATGGGACGTGGGGCCCCGACGACGATGAGCCGGAACCCCACAAGCCAAGCGCGGCCACTAGAAAGACCCAGCACATGAGAGCTGCGGCTCGCAAGTTCGGCCGGAGTTTTCGGTTGGGGTTTGTACTCCCCTCGGCCCGCCGGTTTGAACCCCGGAGCACAGCGTGGGAGCGGCGGGCTCTCGCACTGCTCGCCTGTTTGGCTGGTGCCAACGCCCTGGCTGCCGCTTTAGCACTGCGGTCAGGTGAAGCTGTTCTCATCCTATTGTGGTTTGCCACGGCAGCTATCCCGGCGGTGCTACTGGCGGCCGTTCTGGTGCGTTCAGCCCAGGTTCGGCGTGCTGGGCCAAAATGGGAGCAAACTAGGCTTACGAACGAGCAACAGGCTGAGCTTGAGGCGATGGAGCGCCAGTTTGGCTAAAAGCCGCTATCTTTCATCAACGGGCTTGGCCCCACCTGGATAGGTGGGGCCAGCTTACGTTTATAGGGCTAGCGGTGTGTGGTAGCTTCAAAGTTACCGGCTATGAAGTCGCTGGCAATACGCAAGATGACATCTGTTTCATCGTCTAAGGCACACCGCTCACCCTTGGTGAGTTTACCTAATACTACCGCTACTTTGTCGGTGCCGTGGTGTTCGTCGGTCCATACACCAATACGCATACGTGCGGTGCCGGTGCCAATATGTGCTGCTAGTGATTTTAGGCCGTTGCTGCCGCCATCGCTACCCCCAAGGCGGGTGCGAATGGTGCCAAGCGGCAGCGCTAAATCGTCGTGCGCGATCAAAAAGTCTTCGGGGGTGAGCTTATAAAAGTCCATGATTGCTCGGGCGGACTGCCCTACCTCGTTATAGTATGTGGTCGGCTTTACTAATAGTACTCGCTCGTCGCCTATTACTATATCGGCCAGCACTGCATGCAATTTAGTAGCGGCTTTGTACTCGGCGCCGTAGCTTGCCGCAATACAATCGAGCGCCCAGAACCCTACATTGTGCCGGGTGTGGGTATATTTTTGCTCGGGGTTGCCTAGGCCAAGGATTACTTTCATACGTACGATTATAGCATATTACTTGCAATATACATAAATTTATGATATAATGGAAGTATAAATTTTACAAAAGTTGTTACAGAGGAGCCGAATGTGACTAGGGACAAGAGAGAGACTGGTTGGGGTCCCATGCCAACGATGCGGGAGTTGATAGGAGTCACTACAGCGGAGGTGTTATTACATGGCCTTCGGAGATTTGGTCAAGGCGTAGTGAGCATGGCCGAGCTTGGCTTGCAACGGCTTGACCCAGACGGCCAGCTGAGTATGGCCGAGGAGGCTATCGCTGAGCGACTGGAAGTTGTGGCGAATGGCACGGCAGCGCCACCGCAGCCAGACGACGAGACCGTTGCAGCCATAAGGGTGGAGCTAGATATTGCGGCTAATTTGGTATACATCCCTACTGAAGAGTCCGAACTCCCCGATGGGGAGTCATGCGAGATAGTAGATTTAAGCTCGCGCTTTAGGCGGCCCGAGCCGCCCGCGGCCTCTTAGCTTGCTAACTTGCCCCCGTTGCTTACCTTTGGAACGGCGGGCCTGTTGGTACACTATTGTAACGCTTGAAATAAGCCTAGAATAAGCCTATTTTTTCAGCTGCAACCTTATGTACGGGTGAATATAATTTCCCATAATCGTGCCAGCAGCTATAATCGCCCTCTCTGCCTCTGTGCCAAAGACTAGTAGGAGCTAACCCAAATAAATGTTAGGAGCAACGGTGCGCCGTAAACATACTGGCTGGGGGTCGCCCTCCCTGCTGTTATCGAACCAGGTAGTCAAGTCTGGGAAGGCTATTGACCTAACCACTAATGTATGACATAATAAAAATATGAGCTCGATTGACAGGCTAGCGAAGAACCTGATGTACCTTAGAGAGGATGCTGGTTATGATTTTGCTGTTGTTGGCGGAATACCAACCGACATTATACTTAACGGGGGCGAGATGGTGGAAGGTCAGAAGATTATCCGAGCCACTAAAGATGATATTAACAGTATAAATCTCGTGCGCCCTAATGGTACACAAAGAGATTTAGATATAAAGCTCTTTACAGACGACGCCGAAGATATTAAAGAATTTTTAAATCTGTGTAGAGATGCGAGTGCAGATGCTGGCTCGCATCTTATTACGTCTGTATCTGGGTATGAGACTAAAAAGCTAGATAGCGACCCATGGTTTATCTTTACATCTAAGCTTTTTCGTAATTATGCGGACTCTACGATTGTGTTGGCTGCTGGCGGAGTAGAGGTATCGATGCCTGCTGGGGTAATTGAGGATTTATGGACTGTAGAGGTCGATGGGTCTGGGGTTAGGGTGCCTGTACTGTCGCCGGCGGTACACAGGGGCTTTTATCGTACTCGATTTTTGCATGGTGATAAGAGCAAAGACCGTACGAAGCTAAGCGAGTTGGATCTAGCGATTGCTAGGGCTAACTTATCGGCAGAAACTACAAAACTAGGTAGTCCATTTGTCCGATTTTCAGAGATGATTAAACAAGAGATGACCTTAATGGAGGCTCTCAAGAGTAGGCGTATTCGTAGGGTAACGCAGGCGCTGGGCGTGGGCGCGTTTGCCGTTTTAGAGCGTAACGAGGGCTTAATACGAGCTGCTCAGGATGAGGATAGTAAAGGTGTCGCCGCGAAGTTTATTGGGCGCGCACTTGCTCAGGAGCAAAAAACATACTCATCACAGTAGTGAGTTAATAATCTTTCTTAGCGCAGAGCTCTTATTCGCCGGCAGATTATTTATATCGAACCATCCAGCTTCTATAATTTCGTTACTGGGTTTGATGTTTGTTGATGTGTTGTCGATAATGGCTTGCAGATAATGATACTCGAGCTTGGTTTTGATACTTGAGTGTTCAAGGATGTTAGTTAACTTGCTACAAACTATTTGAATGTCCAGTTCCTCTTGTACCTCACGCGCTGCGCACTGTTCGGCTGGCTCACCAGGCTTATAACCACCACCGGGCAATGTCCATGTGTAGGGGTTGGCCAGATTGCGAACTAGCAGGATATGTGTTCGTGATGAGTTAAAAATCAGTACGCGGGTTCTGGGAGCGCGTGATATTGGAAGGCTGTCGGACGCTCGTAACATAGCGTGGACTAGGCAGCCAATTATTGTCATGCAAAACAGTTTAGCTGTCGAATGCTGCCGTATGGGTGACATGGGGTGGGGTGCACTAATATCCTATTCCCCAGTTTCGTGTTTTTCGGCTTCTTTACGCTCTTTGTAGGCTTTGGTGACAGGCTCTAAGCCTTTTGCCAGTCGCTCTTTATTGGCCTTGATTTGCTTTTCGTCGCGGTAGCTAAACTTAATTGGTACGCCAGCATAGTTGTAGGTTTCGCGTACCAGGCGCTCTAGATAGCGCTTGTAGCTCCAGTGTACAAACTTTAGGTTGCTGCCGTAAATCACGAACCATGGTGGGTTTTTATCGGTTTGCACGATATAGCGCAGTTTCGGATGGGAGTTTTTTAGCCCGGCTGGCGGGTGTTTCTGAACGGCTTTTTGCAGCAAGTCGTTTAGTACGCGGGTCTTCGTATCTTGCTGTTGACGGGCCTTAATATCGAGGGCGAGGTCGAACAATTTGGTGACGTTTTGCCCAGTAACGCTGCTGGTGAATATCAGCGGCGCCCATGGCACGAAGTCAAAGTTGTAGCCGATTTTTGGTGCTAGTGCGTCACGCGTGTAGGCGTCTTTATCCATCACACTATCCCATTTGCTAACTACTAATACTAGCCCCTTGCCTGCCTCGGCAATAATACCGGCCAGTTTTTGGTCGAGCGCCACGTTTAGCTCGTTCACGTCCATTAGTAAAAAGCAGATGTCGGATTCTTCGATGGCTGCAAGTGTGCGCAGTACCGAGAACTTTTCGATACCCACCTCTTGCTTGCCTTGGCGGCGGATGCCGGCGGTATCGATGAGTTCGATTGCCTGGCCATGGAAGTTGATATTGACGCGGTTAAGGTCGCGCGTAGTGCCGGCCACATTAGCTACAAGTGCCTGCTGTTTACCGCCTAGGGTATTAAATAGATGGCTTTTACCAACATTTGGGCGGCCAATCAAGGCTACGCGCAGCACATCATCGGGCTCTTGCTCGTGGGCGGCAGGTATCAGCTCGGCTATACGGTCTAGTAGGTCGCTTACCCCGCTATTGTGCTCGGCGCTGGTGCGGATAATATCTTTGACGCCAAGGCGGCGGAATTCGTCGTTATGCAATGCGCCTTTTAGGTCAGCCTTGTTGGTGACTAAAATAACTGGTTTTTTGCTCTTTAGGGCTTTTTTGGCCACCATGCGGTCTTCGTCGCCAGGGTATTCAGTGCTGTCTACGACTACCAGTATCACGTCGGCGGCATCAGCGGCTTCACTGATTTGCTCTTGGATGCCCGCCTCAAATTCATCTTGCGGGTCTTTTAGGCCGGCAGTATCTACTAACCAAAACTCGCCATCGCCACCATCGGCGTTGCGGCGGCTGTAGGCAACCTTCCCTAGTACATTGTCACGGGTGGTGCCGGCCTCACGGGCGACGATGGCCTGCTGGCTGCGCACCATACGATTAAAAAGTGAGCTTTTGCCCGCGTTGGCTCGGCCGATAATTGCGACGGTTGGGAGTTTTGTTGCCATAATTCTCTTAATTGTAGCATATTTTACCCTTGCAGGCAAGCATAAAGTATTGCATTTTCATGCAAAATATGCTATAATGAGAAGAAGCATCAATTCAACGACAATGGAAGGATGTAGTAAAGTGATTCATGTGCTGCTAACAATCGGAGTTCTGTGCTTTCTTGGTGCAGGAGCATCTGGCGGACGAGGGCTTGCCCTGGCCCTGCCGGGTGTGGCAGCCTGGACCGTGGCCTGCTACCTTAGCGGGGCAGCTGACTGGCCGGTTGCGGCCGGGATGGCCGTGGTTGTCGGTGCTCTGGTTATTGTGGCAATCAAGCTGTCGGTTAAATCGACTAGAAAACCACCCAACTACGGCAACAACGACCGCTGAATCATCTCCGGGGAGTTTCCTCGGACAACCCGGGGATAGAGATGTTGCACTGGTCAGCGTCTCTCCCCGGACGCTGAATATATCACTCAGCGCATAGTAACGATTTTTATTTCACCGCGCTTTATATCGCCTAGCGCATAATTGCCAAATTGCACCCGGTGCAATTTTTTTACTTCATAACCTAAAGCGGCGAAAGTGCGACGGATCTGGCGGTTGCGCCCCTCACTCATCGTTACTTGCCACTCGTTGCGTTTATTATCGTGGAGCCGGGCAAGTAGTAATTGGCTGTGTCCGTCGTCAAGCTGGATACCGAAATCGCTAATCATCTGCTGGTGAAGCGGCTCTAGATCGCGGTCTAGTTGCACGTGGTATGTCTTGGTTTTAGCAAATTTGGGGTGCGTCATTCTGTAAGCAAAGTCCCCATCATTGGTAAGGAGTAGTATACCACTGCTATTGCGGTCAAGTCGTCCTACTGGCTTTAGCGAGTGGTATTTATGTGGTATGAGGTCATAAATAGTGGGACTGTCACCTTGGGCTCGGCGCGAACATACGTAGCCTATGGGTTTATGGAGTGCCAAATATACATAGGGTACAGTCTGAGGATTAAGGGGCTTGCCGGCAATAGCGACGGTGTCGCCACCGTGTACTCTTGCTCCTAGAGCGATAGGTTGATCGTTGATGGTAACAGTGTTGCTATCAATAAGGATATCTGCCTCGCGACGCGAAATACCTAGCTGTAAGGCTAGGTATTTGTTAAGGCGTGTTGACTCGCCTTCCATGATTGTTACACGCCAGCGTTTGGTGATGGTGGTACTGGAGGTAGCTGTGTTGCCTGCGGAGTAGGCGTTGCTGGGCCGCTGGCACCGCTTTGCAGAGGTGTTTCTTCAAAGGCTATACCAGAAGATGGAGCCGGAGTAGCGGTTGCTCCTAGTTCTTGGTCCATCAAGGCACCAAGGTCGGGCGCTGAATTACTTGCGGTCTCCAGTGGTTGGATAACTCGCTCAGAAAGCGTGCCACTAGCGGCAGGGCGCGGGGTTGAGAATGGTGCGGTTGGCTCTGGTAGGACGCTCTGTGGCAAACGGCTTGCTGGCTCGCCTGCAGGCGCAGGAGATGGTGGTGTGGCAACTACTGGCGCAGGAGCGGGCGCAACCGCCGTGGGCTGTGGTGCGGGGGCTGACGGAGTAGGCGTTGGTGCTGGCGCAACTGGTGCAGTCACTGGAGCACTTGGTGCTGCTGGTGTTGGAGTAGCACGCGGTGGTACATTAGGCGCGGGGGCCATTGGCGTAGGTGCGGGCGCAGGAACTGTCGGCGCGGGTGCAGCTGGTGCTGGCGTACTAACTAACGCTGGCTGACCTGCGACAGGCGCGTCGGCCAGTACTTCGTGTACAGTGCGCACTACATCTTCAATACCGACCTGAGATTTTACAAGGTAGCGGTCGGCACCAAGGTTTACGCCGCGTTCGCGTTGCTCTTCGCTGGAAAGTGCGGTCATCATAATTACCTTGATGTTCTTGGTTTCGGTGGTGCTGCGCAAAATATCCAGCATATCAAAACCACTGATTTTTGGCATCATTACGTCACTAACAATTAGATCCGGACGGTCCTTTATGGCCATCGCCAAAGCCTCTTCCCCATCACCGGCGGAAACGATATCATACCCTTCCGCGAGGAGGCGGACGCCGTAAATCTCACGTAAGCTCTTATCGTCCTCTACTAGTAGTATTTTGGTCATATTACATTCTATTGTAGATGCTTGTGGTTAAAAATGCTATAGGTTACTTGTATTTTTGTATTTGCGGTGGTTGCCCGGCTGATTTTTTGCTGGTAATATGATGGGTAACGATGAAATATCTTACTGCAGCCCTTGTAGCTTTGATACTAGCAGTATTTGGCGCGCTGTACGTAGCGGCCGACACTGCAACAGGCAATTGGCTCTTTACCTAGCATATGATGGTGTTAATATATGGCAACGTGAATGCGATGCGGACTACTACCCTATTGTATACGAGGTGGCTAACACGCGAACAGAGAGTGCCTACTATGGGTGCGTAGTCGCATCGTCGGGAGTCGACTATTTAGTTAGCCCACTGGGTGCTGATGCTCTAAATGACGCAAGCGTATATGCAATACGGCATAGTTCGTCGGGTGTAGACGCGCCATTTTATCGAATATATAAAGACGATACAAATAAGAACTTTGCCTACTATAGAGAATCGGGTACATTTGTAGTGACGTCTGGTATGCAGAGCGAATCGCCTAATTTTAAGTTTTATAACAGCACCTTGGATGCGTTTGAGCCACAATACGATTTGCATGGTGCGCTAACGGAGTATTCCTTAAAAGATACATTGGGTATTGATGATCGTGAATATAGTTTGTCGCACTATACTTACCTCTTTAAACTATCGACCAATGGCAGGTATTTTGTTTCGGCCTACACCAAGAACCAAAAGATGGTATTAGTAAAGATTGATATACGAACTGGTATGCGCACAGAGGCCCCTACTGGTGCAGCAGAGATGGGCGGACTAGTGATTGGCGTGGTTAGTAACGACGGTAGATATGTATTTATAGATACGATGAAATATGGCACTGAGATTGAATCAAGAACTATCTACGACCTGAATACCTGCGAGTATGATGGCGGCTGCCAAGCGAGAGATTTGGGTGCAGCGCTTGGCAGTGATGATCCTGGGTCGTATTTTTATGACTATGCCTTTAGGGCAAAATTCAATGAGGATAGCAGCGCGCTAACGATGTGGTTTTTTGGCGGAGCTAGCCTAACGATATCGCCGTTGCCAATTGATGACGGTAGATTGGAGTACCTGGCGCTGGGTGATTCATTTAGTAGCGGTGAGGGTGATACCGGCATAAATCCTGCTACGAAAAAGAATTATTATCGAGCTCATACAGATGATGACGGTTATTCGGTGGTGGATAGCTATCGTGTGAAGCTACGCCCCATTGAACAGTGCCATGTTAGTACGCGGTCATACCCATATAAACTTGCGAATAGCATGAAGCTAGGGGCTCATTGGAGCGGCTCTGAGGGCGATTGGGGTTCTGTAGCGTGTTCGGGGGCGCTGATGGCGGATATTGCTATTAGCAGTGACGAGGATAATAATAAATCAGAGGATTACTTGGGTCAGGCCGCAGGTAGCGATGGTAAGCCACGCCTGCAAGGGCACGATCACGATAGCCTGAAGGCCGAAGCCTTAAATGAGATGATTCCTGGGCGCGATCGACAAATAGAGTTTGTGAAGAAATACCAGCCCAAAGCCGTGACACTAACCGTGGGTGGTAATGATGTGCAGTTTGAGAAAATTATCCGTGCGTGCGTACAGCCTGCTGGAATAGGTGGCGAATGGGCTAACACCTGCTCATATGCAAATGATGATCAGAAAAAGGCTAACCTCGCGGAAGCTATAAAAGATAGGCAACAAGGCTTAAAAGATCTCTACCTAAAGCTACTAGAGGCTGGTGGTTCGGATATGAAATTATACGTTCTTGGATATCCAGTATTTGTAGATGATACCGTAGCGCAAACTAACAATGCTGCAATAAACCAGGCTATGTGTGGTAGCAATGTACGTTTAAACTTTAGTGAACGTCGCATGGTTGCAGAGGCTACAAAGTATCTAAATAAGATTACGCAGGCGGCAGCACGTGAAGTGGGTGCCATATATATTAGTACTACGGACGCTTTTGGGGATTATAAACTTTGCGGCAAATACTCGGGTAAAGCGGTCAATGGTATTACTGGGGCAGTAAATAATGCTGAAAGTTTTCACCCTAACGAGCTGGGACACGCTAAGCTGGCAAGTAGAATATGGGAGGCTACAAACGATCAGTCACTGCTAGACTATGAATGTAATCCAAGCAGGCACGTCACCTGCCCTGACTTCCAGCATCATACCGTAGCGACTCCCGAATATTTTAAAAGCGCAGAGCATAGGATAAAGGCGCGGCTAGAGGCCAAGATGACGGATAATGTATGGGTAAGAGGAAGCAAGATCTTCATCCAAACAATGAAAAATACGCTTATGGCTGACACCGCTTCCTCGCCGGCAGTTTATTCAGAAAAGATATCTTTAGGAGTCTATATGACAGACAGTGAGGGTATACTCAGCCAAGAAATAGATGTCCCATCTACAATTAAACCAGGCTACCATACTCTAGAAATAGATTCGACCGATATATATGGCGAACCTATAAAACTTTGGAAAATTATTGAGGTGCGGAGCGAAGACCCTAACGACTACGATGGTGACGGCATACCAAATAGTCAAGATGACTGTACTTACATCGAGTCTGTGGGAGTAGATGCTGATAGTGACGGTATTGACGACGGGTGCGACCCGGAAGTGCTAGATTTATCACCGTATTTATCCACAACAGAGGCAGAGGTTGCTGTTGTGGGACCGAGTAAGAGTACCATATTCGATCCGGTAGGTGCTCGATCTAGCACACTGGCAAATGATTTCCAACGAGAACTAGCTGATAAATGGAATGATATTCGAAGAGAAGCGCTAAATATGAAGCCGATTAGGCAAGAGGGTGCAAATAGGTCTTGGGAGGAAATGGTGATCGGGGTAGTTGTTTTTCTAACTACCTTAACCATTAGTGCTATACTAATACGTAAGAAAAGATAATCTTATGCCAAATCAAAAGCAAGTTACCAAAAAACGAAGCAAGAACCTCCGAGTAATAGTAATTGCTGCATGTATTGTTGTTGTCTTTGATCTGACTATCGGCGGCTTCTTGAAATTTGGATATTATACTGTGAAGTGTGGTGGAATGCCTGTTTTGATTGAGCCGGGCGCGTTTGCATCTCAACCCGTTTATATTCTGCCTGGGCACTATACTCCGGGCTGGGCTGCTGCGTCCTATATGTGTACCGAGCGGGAAGCCAAAGATAGAGGTCTTCAGAAAAGTCTATATGACTAATGGCAGAGCACAAACAAGGCGCTAGAGAGCAAAGTAAAAAGCTAAGAACGGCTGTAATCGTTGTGAGTGCTATAATTGCCTTCGACCTAACGGTTAGTGGTTTTTTAAAGTTCGGGTATTATGTCGTGAGGTGCGGAGGGGTGCCTCTATCAATCGAACCTGGGTCTTCTTTTGCGGGTGGGTATCGTGCTTCGTATACTTTGCCTGGTGATAGGTACTATGCCATCAATGCAAGTAAGGGGTATGCTTGCACTGAGCAAGAGGCAAAAGCAATGGGTATTGAGATAGATAAACTCTCAGAGAAAGGAAACGAAAGGTTGCGTAGCAATTTGCATAATTGAGAATCTTACCTTCGCGGTACGGTTACGCCGTTATTTGGGCGGCTGACGAATTGACTGGGGTTTGCTTCTATGGCACTGAGCGGGATATTTATTGACCCTGGCCGGCCGGCCGGAACGGGTACGGCTGTTCGTTCGACTGGTGGTAGCGGCTGAGCGACTGGGGTAGGCTGTGGTGCCGGAGTCGATAGTGGCTGCGGCAGGGTGGCATCTACGAGAGGTGCCGGCTGAACTTGCTGGGCCACTACGATGGGCGCTGGAGCAGGTGTCACCACAGGTGATGGCTGCGGAATTGGGGCTACACTTACAGGCGCGGTGGGCTGTGTTTCGAGCGACGGAACGAACGGATCGGGAATAATTTGTGGTGCTGGTGCTGGGGTCGTGGCAGTATGCTCTGCCTGTATGCTGTTTTGTTCGATAAGGCGCTGTGCTTCGTCGTGACCGGTGCGAGGAACTTCTACAAAGAACGTGCTGCCGCGCTTGTACTCGCTCTCTACCCAAATGCGACCACCCATAGTCTCAGCAAGGCGTCGGCATAAGTAAAGGCCTAGGCCGGTGCCACCAATTTCGCGCGTATCGCTGTTGTCTACTCGATAGAACTTCTGGAACAAGTGGGCTTGGTCTTCGCGCGGAATGCCAATACCGGTGTCGGTGATGCTAATGACAATATGCGATTCGTCACCGCCTACGTCTACGATCACCTCACCCTTAGGGGTATACTTGATAGCGTTTTCGACAAGGTTTTGTACGACCTCGCGCAAGTGGTCATTATCGACATTGGCATAGAACACGGGGTTAAGGCGGCGTACCGGGTCGCGCTCGTTTGTATTTGTGTCATCGGGAACGGGTTTATAGAGAACACGTAGCCCTTTCTCGGCGGCTTTGGGTGTGAGACCTTGCACAATATCATGAATAAATGGCACTACATCGACGATTTTCGGGTCATTTTTTAGGCGTGAATCGTCTGCCTTGCTAACGTCTAGCAAATCGGCGAAAAGCCTGCCCAAATGCTGGGCGGATTCGTGGGCTTTGGTGATAAAATCGCGTGCCTTTTCGTCGATTGTGGCAGTAGCTGGATTGAGCGCGAGGCCCAGATAGCCTTCAATACTCGCTACTGGCGTGCGCATTTCGTGGCTGGCCGTAGAAATAAATTCGGCACGCTGGCGTTCGTCGGTCTTTTCGGTGGTGATATCGCGGAATACAACGATCACCCCCTGCCCCAATTGTCCCACGGGATTTACAGTGATAGAAGCCAGGAACGTTTTGCCAGACTGTGTTTCTAGGCTGAAGTTGTCATTCTTGGTGGGTTTGTTGCTGGCAATCACCTGCGCCACCGGGTCGTTCGCATCAGTTATTGGCTGATTTTTGGTATCCTTCATTTTTAGGATTGATTTGTAGCTGAGTTTTAGCGTATCGTGCTTCCCCCAGCCGAGCAATTGCTCTGCCGCGGGATTAATAAGCTCTATAATACCGTGGCTATCGAGTGCTAGCACACCTTCGCCAATCGCGTTAATAACCACTTCGCTTTTGCCGGATACCTTACTTAGTTCGCCGGCCAGCTCGTGGTATGAGCGGTCCTCCTTGGTCTCCTCTCGGGCGTGAGCGAGCGAGCGGCCCCATATAGCAAAGCTTGCAAGCAGCGGTACTGCGCCTAGTACAGTAGCAAGCACAATGCCACTTGGTGCCAAGCCGCCAACAAGATATTCGTGTACGATAAATGCCGCAAAAGCGGCGGTGCCAACCACTACCCCGCCTAAACCAAAGAAGCCGGCAAATGCCAATGCGGCAACGAGCAGTCCTAAGAATACGCTATTCATGCCGCCGGTTTCGATAATAAGATAGATAATACTGGCGAGAAGTAGTGCATAGTTAGCTGCAGCCGATAGCGCAAGACGTGGCAGTGGTGCCGCAAAATAACTAATAAGTACTACCATGAACGCCGTAAGTGCTACTAGCCCAGGAATGAGCGGTATGGCAAGCCGTTGGTTTAGCTCACCCGTACCGGCAAAAAAGCTCCATGCAAACAGCCCGATAATGGCGAGCAATAGCAGCATAATCGCCTCGCTTGAGCGGCGATGCCAGAAGCGCGTCATGGAATGTGATGTAATGATGCCCCCTAATTATCGGTTTAAACTACTTATGGATAAGTATATACTACTAGGGTATTTTTGCGCAAATTACATAAGATAATAAGTGTTTGCTGTGGCTTACGTAGTATAATAAGAATTACGCATAAAGGAGGTGCGATCATTCATGACACAACTCTTTAAAACAACATTACTCATGGCTGGTTTGATTGGTCTATTCATGCTGATAGGCTACCTGTTTGGTGGGCAGAGTGGTATGCTGCTGGCGCTGGCGCTTGGCTGTGGCGTAAACCTATTCATGTATTGGTTTAGTGGTTCGCTGGTAGTAAAGATGCAAGGTGCTAAACCGTTAAACGGTAAATACCCTGAAGTAGAGCGAATTGTTACCGACCTTACTCAGCGGGATAATTTGCCAATGCCAAAGTTGTATTACGTAGACACGCCTATTCCTAACGCTTTTGCAACCGGTCGTTCGCCGTCGCATGCAGTGGTGGCGGTTACTAGCGGTATCATGGAGATTTTAACTGAGTCTGAGCTGCGCGCCGTATTGGCTCACGAATTAGGCCACGTGAAAAATCGTGACATGCTGGTAAGTACTATCGCCGCTTGTATGGCGGGTGCTATTAGCTATATTGTTCAATTTGCCTTTATATTCGGAGGTAATGACCGCGAAGGTGGCGGCAACCCTATTGCTGCAATTGCTGCCGCTATATTAGCGCCAATTGCGGCGATGGTGATACAGATGGCGATATCGCGCGCCAGAGAGTTTTTGGCCGACGAGCACAGCGCCCACACCTTAGGAAGTGGCCGCGAGCTGGAAAGCGCACTACTAAAGCTTGAATCTTGGAAGCAATCTGCTCCACCGCTCAAGCCCTCGCCTACCGAAGAGGCTACAGCTAGCCTAATGTTTGCCAATATGTTTAGTATGCAAGGCCTTGCAAGCCTGTTTAGTACTCACCCATCTACCGCCGACCGCGTAAAGCGTTTGCGTGGTATCGATGGTCGCCCATAAGTGCTATAAACCAAAAATATGCTATACTAAGTGTATAAATGAATAATCTTATTGTGGTGCGCTAGAGTATCGAACCTCGATGGTAGAGCTCCTATTACTTTTTGTTTCACTATTACTGGTTGCGGCATGCGGTATATTTGTGGCGGCTGAGTTTTCATTGCTGGCAGTTAACCGTAATTCTGTAGAGAGCTTGGCTAAAAAGGGTGATGCTAGGGCTAAGGGTGTACTGCATGCTCTAAAGACGCTCAGTACGCAGCTATCTAGTGCGCAAGTGGGCATTACGGTAACTAACCTTGCTATTGGTTTTTTGGCGGAACCGGCGATTGCACAATTAATTGAGCCTGGGCTTCGCCAGCTGGGAATACCAAGTAGCTTTACGTTTAGTATTGCGATTGCATTAGGGTTGGTGCTGGCGACGGCGGTTACAATGATTTTTGGTGAGTTGGTGCCAAAGAACCTTGCGATCGCCAAGCCATATAAGACGGCCGCCCTGGTACAGTTGCCGCTACTATTCTTCACTAGTGTTATGCGCTGGCCAATCCGCCTACTGAATAATAGTGCCAATGCAATACTAAGACGCTTTGGCGTAGAGCCTACTGAAGAGTTGGCAAGTGCGCGGAGCGCGGATGAACTACTAAGCCTGGTGCGTCGCAGTGCCGAGCGGGGTACTTTACCCCGCGAAACGGCGGCCATGCTAGAGCGTAGCCTGAACTTTGGTGACTTAACAGCGCTTGATGCGATGACGCCACGTCTGCGTATAAAAGCCGTACCTACCGGGGCAACCGCTAGCGATGTGCTGCTGCTTGCTCGCGAATCTGGCCGCAGTCGCTTCCCTGTATATGGTAAGAATCTTGATGATGTGTGTGGTGTGGTGCACGTCAAGCATGCCTTTTTGGTACCAAAGAATGAGCGCAAGACTACTCGTGTGGAAGATCTGATGACCGAGCCACTATTAGTACCATCAAGCATTTCGCTGGAAGCGTTATTAGACGATTTACGTACCGACGGCCTGCAAATGGCGATTGCCGTAGATGAATTCGGTGCCGTAGATGGTGTGATAACCATCGAAGACCTGCTGGAAGAGTTAGTGGGCGACCTAAAAGATGAGCACGATGTAAGTGGTACGGCCGTAAAACAGCTCAGCGGCTGCGAATGGGATATATCGGGCTTACTACGCCCCGACGAGCTGGCTGAAGCAACAGAGGTATATTTGCCTGAGCACGAAGAAGTAGAGACGGTGGCAGGCCTTGTTGCGCATAGCCTAGAGCGCATTCCCGAAGTGGGTGATCAAGTGGCGGTAAGCGCGGTAGACCGTGAAGGTGACAAAATGATTGTTCGTATAAAAGTGCTCCGCATGGAAGGCCACCGGGTAGATCGCTTACATATCGAGTGCCGTCCTGCTGGCAAGGGGGTTACATCATGAGTTTGGAGTGGAGTATCACCGTTGCTGTGTTAACTCTGCTGGGTAATGCATTCTTTGTGGGTGCCGAGTTCGGCCTAGTGTCGGCTCGTCGTAGTAGTATTGAGCTGCGAGCAGCCAGCGGCTCGCGTGCTGCCAAAATTACGCTTGCCGGTATGGAGCAGGTATCAATGATGCTTGCAGGTGCGCAGCTTGGTGTGACGCTTTGTAGCCTAGTGTTTGGTGCGGTTGGTGAACCACTGGTGGCACATTTGCTAGAAGCACCATTCGCAGTATTGGGCTTTAGTGAAGTTGCTCGCCACGCTGTAGCGTTTGCTATTGCTCTTGCCAGCATGGTATATGTGCACGTAGTAATCGGCGAAATGGTGCCAAAGAACTTGGCGCTTGCCGGCCCTACTAAGGCTGCTTTGTTACTGGTGCCGCCACTTTATTATATCGTTAAAGCCATTCGTCCGGTTATCAGCTTACTTAACGCTATTGCCAATGGCGTGTTGCGTATCTTGGGTATTAAACCGCGCGACGAAATCGCTAGCAGTTTTAACCGCGATGAGGTAATTGGTTTTGTGCAAGAGTCACACCGTGAAGGGCTGTTGAGTAGCGAGGAGCAGCAGCTGCTTTCGGGAAGTCTAGAGTTTGATAGCCGAACAATCCAGCGAATTATTACCCCTGTTAATAAGCTTGTAGCGACAAGTGCCAAGCCAACGGTAGCCGAGATTGAGCAGCTGATACGTGATACGGGCTATTCGCGCTTCCCTGTTGCTAAAGGTAAAAAAGGTGACCTAAAAGGCTACATCCACATCAAAGATATATTGCACCTAGAAAATGGTCAGTCGCCAGCCTCGGTCATTCGTACGTTGCCAATGGTTGCGCCTACGGATTCTGCCCGCACCGCCCTGCGTACAATGCAACGCACCGGTGCACATATAGCCGAGGTGGTAAATGCGCGTGGCCGCCTAGTGGGCGTAGTGATGCTAGAAGATGTGCTAGAGCAGCTGGTGGGTACTATTCGCGACGAAACCCAGCGACAAACGGTTTAGTCGGTAAATCCAGTTGTTATGGGTTGGCGTAAGCTTTTTAGCGCCAGTTTGGCTAATCGGTCAGTGCTTCTGCGGCGTAGGATGTCTTCGCAGTGGGTAGAGTGTATCCCCTGCTCTAAGTAGAAGTATAGGTGGCTGAGTTTATTTAGAATCCAGTCTAGCGTATTGCCGTCTTGTCGGCTAAGACTTGCTCGCGGTCGTTGACTTGCTACAACCCTTCCCCAAGTGTCAAGCAAGGCCAAAAAATCTTGGTCAAAGAGTTCTATGATATCCGGGCGAACTCCATCGGATCTGTGTTTCTGTAAAGTATTTTTGAAAAAAGGTTCATCCAACGCCAGCAAAGCTGCAATCCTCAACATATCGCTTGGACGTATTTCAGTGGCATGCTCTTCATCGGGTATCGTAAAAAAATTATCCAGCGTGGTGCGGGCAAAGAATCGCAGGCTTTGTTTGCGTGCTAGTGCTGGGTGTGCTTTTATGGCATCGCGCTTGTCTAGCTCAACTTCTTCGATCGAGCCAAATTTAACCTTTGCACCGCCCAATGCCACAGTCGCCCGGTATTCGCTGAGTAGTAATTCCCGTAACGTAAGTGCATTGCTGGCGGTGTTGCCTGCGATGGTGGTTTCGTAAATGGATCGTAGGGCGTTAGCTCCTGCTGTGTTACCGTTGTAAACCGAGTCTGTATACGCTCTCAATAGGTCATCACGCTCCTTTCTTGAAGTCTCGTCCTCTGTGACGCTACGATCAGAGTGTAGCTCAACTATCATGTCTCTGCTGGGGAGCTGCAAATTGTTGTCGTCGGTCTGCCATATTTTATTAAGCCTCATGCGCAAACTGTCTTGATGGGTATCTTGACTAGGCTTATCCTGCTCGGTGTCTTTGGGTGCAAAATTGTTGGCAAAGTCATCCATTAACTCTGCCCAAGGTAGAGTTGCCACAGTCTCCTGCCAATTTTGGTGTACGGCTAGTACAGCTTGTTCGGCAGCGGTCGCGATGGTATTAGCTGTGTGAGCATCGGCTGAAAGCTTAGCTAAGTTTAAAGTAGTAATGATCTCGTGGGTGTCGGTGTTAGCTTGTGGTAAGCGTGCAAGTTCGGTACCTGGTGGGCGGTATTTTGAGTGCATAAGCCATAAGATACCATATTACAGAGTAATCGGCAATTTTTACAAGCGCACCATTGACTTTTTACATAAACTGTGCTACAATGAAATGAGTTGACGTAGCGATACGTAAATTCGGATGAAGCTCCCCTATTAGTCCCGAGCGTTCATCATATGTATGAACGAAAGGGTTTATATAATGCAAAACAACCGATCTTTTCGTGGTGCTGCACCACGAAATAACCCACGCCGCCGCAAAGGTGGTTTTAGTAACAACCGCTCTGGTGGCGGGAAGTCTGGCAAGCTAAATAAGCAGACCATCCACCCATCACGATTTATTAACCGCGAAGTGGCGGCTATCGATCACGAAGCGAATGCGTATGTGCCGCAGCACCAGTTTGCGGACTTTGCACTTGCGCCAGCAATCCATAAAAACCTGGAATCAATTGGTTTTGTAACGCCGAGCGCTATTCAAGACCAAACAATTCCATTAGTACTGGATGGCAAAGATATTATTGGCCTAGCTAACACTGGTACTGGTAAAACAGCGGCGTTTTTGCTGCCACTCCTTACCCACCTTGCCAAGCATCGCCAATTTTACTCGGTACTTGTGATGGCGCCTACCCGTGAGTTAGCACAGCAAATCGACGACGAGTTCAAACGCTTTTCGGCCGGTATGAAGCTTTACTCAGTTCTACTGGTCGGTGGCGTAGGTATCGTGCCGCAGCTTCGTGGCTTGCAGCGCCGCCCGCATGTTATTATTGGCACGCCTGGCCGTATAAAAGATCATATTGAGCGTGGTACCTTGCCGCTTGCGGGTATAAATGCCTTTGTGTTAGACGAGGCTGACCGTATGCTTGATATGGGCTTTGTAAATGATATTCGCCGTATCGCCGGCTTGCTACCGACAGAACGCCAGACGCTTTGCTTTAGCGCAACGTTTAGCAGTGGTATTCGTGCTATTGCCGAAGATTTTATGAAGAGCCCTGAAACCGTATCCGTAAAAGTGACCGAAACAAATGACCATATTTTCCAGGATGTCGTGCACTATACCGATAAAGACCATAAGCGCCAATTGCTAATAAACTTGCTGAGTGATGAAGAGTTTGAAAAAGTGATTGTGTTTGGCGAGACGAAATTTGGCGTGCAGCGCTTAAGTGACAGTATTGATAAACTCGGCATTAGCTCGCGTGCGATCCACGGCAATAAGTCACAGGGTCAGCGTACGCGTGCGCTAAGCGACTTTAAGTCTGGTAAGGCACGCGTGCTATTTGCCACCGATGTTGCGGCGCGCGGGCTAGATATTCCAAACGTTAGCCACGTCATTAACTTTGACTTGCCTAACGCGTACGACGACTATGTGCATCGCATTGGCCGTACCGGCCGCGGCGGCAAAACTGGTACTGCCCTTACCTTTGTTGAGCAGCGTGGGATGGCACGTCAGTAACAACTTGTCTTCCTCTATATTGTAGAAGCATAAACGGAACATAGTATAATGAGTGTATGAATAGATCTACTAGCATACATATTTCATTGTCACGCCGTATTGTTATTCTTGCTGTCATTGGTATGTTGTTGGCAAGCTTGCTTTCTTCTACTGCCGGTAAAGCGATCGCTAATTCTACGCTACCCTGTGACAGTGCAGTCCTTATAGGCCACCGCGGTACGACTGTCGGCGTTACCCGTAATAATTCCTTAGCAGCATTTCAGCGTGCCGTTGCCGATGGTGCCGAAACGATAGAAATGGATATTCATCGTACAAAACCTATCAATGGGTCGGGTACATGGGTTGTGTGGCATGATAAAACGATACAAGGTAAAAAGATTACCGACTATACATATGCACAGCTAAAGGCAGTCCAGCCAGATCTTTTGACGATTCGTGAGGCATTCGCATATATCTCTACGACTGACCGTTCAATGCAGGTAGAAGTTAAACCTGTGGCTGCCGGTGAAGGCAGTTTCAGATATTTTGCGGACTTGGTTTTGGAATATGGTATGCACAATAAATTCGAGTTAGCCTCGTTTGATACGACCAACCTATTGCGCGCAAAACAGCAGGGTTTGAAGACGGTATATTTGGCAAACACCCCAGTAACACCGGTGGCCGTAAGGAGGTATGCCGCCATCGTCCATTTCAATAAGTCGCTTGTTACCTCCAAGGCCTTTGTCGATAGCTACCATAAAATTGGGATAAAGGTGTATGCCTATACTTTGAATAGTACCTCAGACTGGACAAAGTACCTGAACTACGGCGTAGATGGGATCACGACCGATGTGTCTGCAAATTATGTAAGTTATTGTAACTCACTACAGTTGTAAGCACGATCACCAAGTTTAAAGCTCCACGCAAGGTGGAGCTTTAAACTTGGTGAGCCACGTAGATATTACCTGGAACTCTTTTCTACCCTATTTGATTCAACTGACCAACAAGCTTGAAGCCCTTGGGTTTCGGTATGTCGATAACAAAGTAATTATACTACAGGAGAAAGCAGATGAAAAATGATATAATCAAGATAATGAAGAAAGTTGACGATCAAATCGGTTACGACCTCAACGAGAAAGATATAGATGCAGTGTTGCGCTATATGCAGTTGAACGACCCTGAACATGCTTCGCCTGAACGAGCGGTACGCTTTTTGGTGACATGGAAGAAAAGTCTTCGTGAGCGCGATGTCAACAGCCCTCTTGAGTCTGATCTTGATGAATTCTATAAAGAGTTCATCAAAATTGACTCGGAACAATCTGAATAGGCGGTCTGTTATGGCATACCGTTCTAAAAAAAGTGGGCGCGGAAGCGCAATCGTTATTATCGTAGTTGCTGCTGGAACTATAATGTACTCGCAGGGCTGGTCAAGTACCACAATATTCAATACTATCGCTGGCGGCCTCTTACTAGCGCTCATTATATGGATTATTTACCACCCTATCATTGGGGTGTTCCGTTGGGTTTTTCTTTCCATTAGCCGATTGATACAAAAACAAAGAATCAAGCGTATCGCTCGTTCAACTCTGTCTATTGATGAGATGACATGGGAGGAGTTTGAATATTTTGTTGCTGACTGGCTACGAGATCGAGGCTATAGCGATGTACGGCTTACTGAACACTATGACTTGGGCGTTGATATTATCGCCAAGAAAGATGGTATTACATGGGGTGTACAGGTAAAACATTATCATGGACTGGTCGGTATTAACGCAGTACGGCAAGTTGTCGTTGCGCTCAAAAAATACAAGTGTGATCGTGCAATGGTAGTGACAAATAGTGTCTTTTCGCGGCCAGCTATTGAAATCGCCAAGAGCCAAGATTGCGTACTTGTCGATGGCTCAAAACTGTAGCTTGCCAGAAATGCTAAAACGGCAATATTTTCGATGATTTTACATTGAGAGCTTTGAGGATATTTTCAAAGGTTTCGATAGAGGCGTTTGCTTCACCTCGTTCAATCTGTGCGTAGTGATTGGTGCTGATCTTTGCTTTTTCGGCAACATCAGACTGCGTGAGGTGTTGCTTTTCGCGTACCTCGCGCAATCTTCGTCCGATTATTTGGAGTAAGTCGCTGGTCATTCTGCCTACTATTGTATCATTTTGTAGGCGATGTTGTGATGTCATAGGAGTTTATGCTTCACCTGGTAGCTTTCGATGATGAGATGAAGCGGCGGCCGTTTTCTTTACTGGGGCTTTCTTCTTCTTTGTGGGAGATTGTTTGACATTGACCAGTTTAACCTCTTTTGGAGTGTACTTTATTGCATAATTTTTGCGAGAGCTATCAATAATGGCCTCACGAACACTTATGTCTGAAATATCTTTATCGTTAAGCAACAATGTTCTACCTGACAATGGTTCTTGCGACTGTATGGCGGCAATCCGGATATAGTAGTTGAACGTCGGCAGATTGGCAATTTCACCTTGCTCAATGTAAGGTGAAAACATTTGTAATAACGCTTGTTCATCGGCTGGGTTGCCCGTCCTAAAGCAGACAACAGTACCAACATTAGCAAGGATAATATTTACCATGCGCTGATCATCTTGTTGTGATGTAGATTGCTCTGCCATCGTAAGAAATAGTTTATATTTACGCGACTCGGAGAGCATCTGTACAAATGACATTGTGGCAAAGTTTTGGAACTCATCGACATAGAGGTAGTATGGTGTACGTTCAGATTGCTGTATGCGGACACGACGCAGTGAGGCAAGTTGCAGTTTAGCAATCGCCATAATACCAAGTAGCTCCGAAGTGTCTTCGCCAAGAAGACCTTTTGAGAAGTTACATATCAGTATCTTACTGCTGGCAATAATATCATCGAAATCAATTGTTGATTTCTCCTGCTCCAAGATACGTTTGGCGCTAACCGAGAAAAGAAATCGTCCGATTTTTGCCGTAATACCTGCAACCATTTTGACCTGTTGCATACCACCGGCTTTGCCGAACTCATTGCGCCAGAAATGTTTTAAGTTCTCGTCGGTGAGCGTGGCAACGACTTTTTTCCGATAGGTCGGGTCGTTGATTAAATCATATACGGTGAATAGCGTAGCTTTTTCCTGCGTAAGCGCTGTTTGTACGGCATTACGCAGCATATATTCGATACGATGACCTCCTGAATCGTCGTCAGAAAATATCTTACGAAAAACAGAAACGACTGTTTCGGTAATGAGATCTTTTTCGCGCAATAATTCATCGCCCTCAAGCTTCTCATCAAGTTCCAGCAGATTAAGTCCAATAGGATATGTAAGATCGTCAGGATTAAAATAAATAACATCTTTGACGCGTTCAGAAGGTACATATCGCAACAAGGTCTCGGCCATGTCCCCGTGAGGATCAACAACTGCTACGCCCTTGCCACTTTGGATGTCTTGGACAATCTCATATTGTAGCATCGTTGTTTTACCGCTCCCTGTACCCCCTATAATATACTCATGGCGTTCGCGCTCCTGCTCGGTGAGGCCAATGGGTGTAGTGACGCCGTGATGTTCGTTTTCGCCTAAGATAACTTCAAAACGCTTGTTTTGTTTGAGTGATATTGGTGCTGGCAGTGTCCGACTAAGTGAAGTTATGAGGTTGTCGGTTTTGCTAACTTGGCTTGAGGGAAAGTGATATAAACTGGCAAGCTCCGAAGCGGCTAAAATAACAGTTGAGCGACGCATAATTGATGGCATCCGACGAATAGCCGCCCTGCGCCGTAATGCTTTAACTACTGGAAAGTTGATCTTTGTCTTGAGTGCCTGATATGGCGGCACGCTGTAGCCGTCAAGAGCAGATCTTAACGCCGAAATATGGACGCTGGCTTCGGGGCTTTTTACTAGCACACGCATATTGACTTGAAAAAGTGGTTGCGTGACTTTTTGGTGCATGGTTTCCATAAGCTCAAGCTCAAAGGCGCTTAATACCCGTGAAGGTCTATCATGTGTCGTGGTGCGTGTCTGACCAACTCTTGAATACGCTTCGTTGCGGCGTGAGTGCGAATCCATATACACATCACCAGCAGCGTCGATTACCCCTGACGCGAGCGAGCTAGTCATGTTGGCAAATTGACCAAGAAGTGAGAAATGCTTGTTACTAACTTGCTGCAAGATATTTTCGTTACCGAGTATCTTATGTGAAAGACTATCGGCTTCGCGTAATCTGACAGGCGTAGCGACAAGCTGCAAAGTTATTTCTTCATCGTCGGCCAGTTGCGTCATAGCACCAGTCACATAGCCAAGTGGGTCGTGCTGTTCAAAAATAGAGGTAAGAGTAAGCGGTAGTACATAATGGCCAACTTCTTGAAACTCTATAACACTATCTACGTCTGTGCTTTGGCGTTTAATCTCTTTTACCTTTGAATCTGGTATATATGAGGTAACCGTTTTCTGTACGTTCGCCGAGCGGCTTCTTTCAACCTGTAGCAAGTAACGTATGCCGTCATTGCGTGTCGATGCAATCTCAAAGCTCATTACTGGCGATCGGTTGTATAGCATTTCTTTCAAGTGTCTAGCTGCGCGTGCGCCATGAAGTACCGAGAATAGCTGTTCGGTAGCCTGTGGGGTCTTGGCGATGTTTGATGGTGGCGTTATTTCTAGCCACACCATGTCACGACGTGACAGATAGCGACGATTAGCAATAAATCGTATCAGCAAGAACAAGGCAATTATGCCAACAACCGAGCCAACAATGGCTACGGCTAGAGGCCAGTACCGTAAGGCGGGCTCGACGTAATGGGTGTAGGTGTCCATTGTGGCGCTCCTAGTTTAGAGTGAATAAAGGTATAGTGTGTGGCCGCTTCTTTCGTAAAAGTGCGCTGTGATACGACGTTAAGGGTTGGTGCGTTCATCTCTGAAATTGTCCATTCATCATTGAGCGGATTCACCTTGATAACATACGCAACATGGCCGTAGCCACCACCGCCAGCGTCGGTCTGAAAGATTGCACCGACGGCAGGCGTATTATTGACGACGTAGCCTTGTGTGCGGGCGTAGTCGTCCCAAGTGTTTGCATTGCCCCAATTGTTCGGTATGGGGCTGCCAGCCCACTTACGCATGGCGTACGACCACCAAGTACAGTTGCCCCATGCGTAAGTATTGTCAGGCATAGAACCGCCCATATAGAAACCTTGCGTTTCTGCTGCCTTTGCGTCTGGCGTAGCCGCCAGCCAGCCAATCGTAGCCGTACCTACCGACATAGCGGCGATAATTGGCATAAAAAGAATAGCGAACATAGTGACCACTACAAACGCAACCACTCTCTTGAGCTTAAAGCCAGTGCCGCCAAACAGTAAGATTACTGGGTTCATTTTTCGTATAGCTCCGCAGGGTTTGTGGTAATAAGCGGGTGTTCTTTTTTGCTTGCTACGATATTGACGGCTACATGGTTTTGATCGGCAACAAGTAGGGCGTCACCACGCCCGCAAGTGAGCAAGAAATTATGCTCGAACTCCGACAAGCCGAATTCTGTCACGACACGTTTTACGGTTGTCGTGTCTTGTCGTAGCAGAATACGCAGCGCACTTTGCGAGGCAATCACGCGACCATGTTCACTCTTGAGGAAGTCGTCTACATCTTGCGAAATGATCGACACGCCAAGGTAGTATTTACGCGCACGGCGCACTAGACCAGTGACAAAACGCGCCGACTCGTCGTGCTGAAGTAGCAGCCATGCCTCGTCAATCACTAACAGGCGCTTCTGAGGGTTCGCCATGACTTGATTCTTAACGAAGTTGGAAATAATCATCATCATGATCGGGCGTATTTCTTTTGCCATATCTCTGATGTCGAACACTACCAGCCTATTATCGAGCTTGATGTTCGTATGTGAGTTAAATACGCCTGCAAGCGAGCCGGATATATATTTCTCAAGCCGTTCGCAAAGTTGCATTTGACCAAGTGTGCGCAGTTCGGCATACAAGTCCTGTAAGCGTGGCTGTGTGCTTTTTGCTTTCTTGTACACCTTGAGAATTGCACGGTCTACGGCCGCTTCTTCTGACTTATCTAGCTCTTTTACCATAAGTCTGATAACGTCCGTAAGGTCTTGTATATGCTCTGATAAATCATCTTTACTATGGGAAGCCGAAGCGAGATCGAATGGGTTGATTTTGTTATGGCTACTCGTTGAAAGCTTGATGTATGTGCCGTCTACCGATTCTGCAAGGCTTTTATACTCTCGCTCTGGGTCAATGACGATAACCCTTGTGCCGAGCATGAGTTGGCGTAGTATCTCTACCTTGGTGGTGTAGCTTTTGCCCGCGCCAGACTGTGCAAACGTGATTGAGTTGGCATTATGTAAGCTGAAACGGTCAAGAATAACCAGCGAATTGTTTGACTTGTTTACACCATACAAAATACCCGACTCTTGCACGAGTTCGGACGACATAAATGGAAATGTAAGCGCCGCGCTGGAACTGTCTAGGTTGCGCTTTTGATTGAGCTGGTCTTCGCCGCGTGGGAGGATTGATTGCAGTGCTTCTAGCTGCTGATAGCGTGCAACTTTTGAGTAAAATAGACGAGCTGAGAAAGAGGCTTCAAGCAACTTAGTAGTCTTATTTAGGTCTTCGAGGCTATCGGAGCGAATACAAACGTAAAGAGCCAGCTGAAATAGTTTTTCTTGGCCGCGCTGTATTTTATCGCGCAGTTCAATTGCCGACTCTAGCGGGTCTGTAATTTCCGAACCAACAATTTTACCGTCGCGTATAAGCGCCCGCTTAGTACTTTCAAGCTCGGTAATTTTGCGATTGAGCTTTGGTAATGCAGACAACGCACTGACTTCGTGTATGTGCATACTTGTGTCGTTGTCGTGGTTGAAGTTAATGAGGCTGTCGAGCCAACCTGACGTAGCAACAAATGGGTAGCTTGCAAGATATAACGTGCGCACATACTCGCCGTCGATATTGAGATAGTCTACGTTTTCTTCAAGCCCAGCATAAGACAATACGTCTATCGCGTCTTGCTCGCCAAACAAAATATCAAGCTCTTTCTTTTGATCTATACGCGCTTGTCGTCGCCTGCGGGCAGGGGCGATAATTGGCTCTACGAGTTTACGCTTTACGTTTTTTAGCTGGTTTAGCGGCTTTTTCATCTGCTTTTCCTTTCTCCACAAGTGTGGTGTGTACTCTCTCAAGCACCTGTTCGGTAAGTGGCTGTATCTTGGCTTGCGTCGGACTGTAAAAGCTATAGAACAGGTCAAGTACTTTGAGGCTGTCAATTTGAAATGTATGCATACCGAGTTTTGCTATGCCTTTTGAAACAATATCGAGGCGTAGCCGTAACTGTTCTTCAACTAGATCAAAATCTGCCTTTTCGTTTTTGTCGGTTGGTTGATACGGCACGACTATATAAAAATGCCGCGTCAAAATCTTATTGTCGGCGATCAGTGTGCGAATAAACTCATTGTAATTTTTTAACTGGTCGCGATATATTTCTTCTTTTTCGTCTTTGCGGCGATCTTGCAAGTCTTCAAGATATTTGTCCATGTCGATCTCACGCGTTCGTATAAGTATTTGCAGCGGTACACCGACCGAGTTGAGGACGCTTTCGTAAGTATCTATGATTGCGTCTTGTTCTTCGTCGCTTCGTAGCTCAAAATTGAGCGCTGCCACCTCCAAAATGGCGCGGTATTGGTTGTTTGGCAATATCAGAATACCGTCCCGCACCCCCTTGATGGCTATTTGATTGCGAGCGCTAGTTTTACTTTTCGATTTCAGTGAGCCGAACACGGAGGCCTCCTTTCTTTCCAGCCTCAAGGCGGAAGTTGGCTTTAGGGTTTTCTATTGCAGCGAGGACTCTGGCAGTTTCAGGGATATCAAGCCTCTGTCGAGTAGTCTGCTTTTCGCTATCTGTATTTTTAGTTTTCTTTTCCTTGACCACTTTTTCTTTTTTGGTGGCGTGGGCTTCGCGCAAGGTTGTGACATTTTTGTCGTAGACGTAATACCGTGGTCGTAAGCCGTATGCAAGCAGCACCAGTAGCCACAAGGCGACAATCTTACCCTTGATACGAATGGCTAAAATACCACAGACGAGGGCGATACTACCCATGACGAAGTATTTATACGCCGCCCCTTCCATAGTTGGCGGCGCAAGTGTATAGATTGCCGAACAGACAATGATAACCATGAGCATAAGTAGTACTTGTGATAAGCCGAGGTTGGCAAAAATACGGTCTTCAACGGTCGTTACTTGTGCGGGTACTACGGTTGCTTTCATGCTGTTTTGTCCTTACTGTCATTCGACGGTACGCGCGTTGCTTTTACGTTTGGCGCGGTCTTTGGCATGACTGTATGAGTAATAGTTGCTGTGCCTTTCTTGTTTTCATAGCTTACGCTCTGCATTTGGTTGGTGCGAAGCGCCTTTGACTCCGCGCCCGACATCATGCGGGTTTTCTTGGCCGTATCGCTCTTTGAGCGAATAGTATTTGTGGCCTTGCGAGTGTGGGTTGTCATGTGATTTACCCCGTTGATAAATGTACCACCGAGCTTTTTCAAGTTTCGTGCACCCATGCTGACGTAGCTAAATTGCATCATCGCACCTTGCGCCTTAAGTAACATGAAGATTGTTGCAATACCCGTCACGATAGCCATGAGAGTATCCGGGACGGCGTTATCACCAGAAGCGGTCGCCATACCCGCAAATAGCGAGGCCGAGAGCTGCAATATCACCACATGCACGAACAATACAAAGATTGTCGTAATGTAGGTCTTAAAGGCGGTTTCGGCAAAGTCGCGGAAGCCCGGCACGATCCAGAGGAGTATCACGAGCGGGGACAATACTGCGCCGAGGTAAAGCGTCACAAGACGCATGACGTAATACACCAGCAATACGATTGAGAATAAGACAAAGGCGAGCATAATAAACAGTGCCGCAAGGCCAAGCCCCGACGTTTTCTCAACCACTCCCGTCAGCGTCGTCCATACAGAGGCTGCGCCCGATATTTGCCCCACCGCCGTGATCAGTACATTTGATAAGCCGATAATTCCGTCAATCAAGAAGATTGACGAACTCATTAGTGCAAAGATAAGTAAAAAACGAGGTATCAACTGTCGTAAATCAACCTCATCAAAGCCAAGTGCCGATGCACTCATGACATGGAAGCCAACCAGTGCTATTACTAAAATTAACAACGCCCAGCAAATACCAACCATGGCAAGCCAGAAGTTGAAAACACTTTGATTACTGGCCATAGACGGCGTTGACTTCGTGAAGAAGTCGAGCGCATTGAGAAATGGCGTTGCCGCGCCGTTGATAAGTTTTACCAAAACACCTGTGATTGCGTTGATAATCATATCGAGCCAGCCATTACTCTCGCTTTTTGGCTCTATGGCTTGCAAGTTCGGCATAGTGGCGTTGGCAGGGTTTTGCGGCGTACTGTACGAGCCTGTCAGAAGCGAAGTTAGTACGACCGCTGCCAGAATGATTGCCAGCCCTATCATGGACTTTTTCAGCAAGCCCTTGGCGGTTTCCATGCGTTCAGGGTTGCCGCGGCTCGTGATATACAAATAGCCCGCATACACGATCAGTAACACAGCTACCGCTGAAGCGAGGCCAGCGATATTTTGCACAGCAGGAAGTACCCAATCGCGCACTGTGCTTATTGCGCCGGATGTGTCGGCAAACAGAGATAAGTTCGCCGTCAGAGCGTTACCAATACCTCCCATAGCAACACCTTACCCTCCGAATGACTGCTTAGAGATTGCTACAATCATATTAGCTAAGACAAGCGCACCGAGAACAATAGCGATACCAATGATCGTCCATTTCAAGGTACTTTTTGCTTTATCAAGACGCTCGGGGTTGCCCGCGCTTGTCATATACATGTAGCCTGCAAGTACGAGGAAAATAACAGCAACCGTACCGACAATGCCCGTCAGGACTCCGGTAATACTTTTTAGAAAGTTCTCGACTTGCGTAACGCCGGCCGCTTGCGCAAATGCTGGTTCTGCGAGTATTAATGGTAAACTAGCCGCAGTCACTAGAGTCACTATAGATAATGTTTTTCTTGTTCCCATACTATTCTATTCCCCTCATTTTTTGCATATCACCACCATACTCAAGCGTTAATGTTAGCGACGCGAGTAAGACGGCTCTTCACCATCCCTGATACTCCCACGTACCTTAAAAATATCAGAGGTCAAATAGTGCTTCAAGACGGTACTACAGAGGTCATAATGCACTTAAAAAATCACAAGGTACTTTACAGTACCTGTAATTTTCAGAGGTAATTGTCTAGCGATTGAGATAGAGTTGACGCTAAAAGACTACCGTAAAAATCTTCACAAGCCACCAAGAGTGTTGCATTACGGTTTTATAAAGTAAAATAGGCGTATGAGTAATCAACTTGCATCAGAAAAAGTAGTCGTATCAGCGCCTTTTTCCTTTGCCGGGTCGGCGCAGCGTATCTGGAAGATAACAAAAGCCGATAATCTTATTCTCAAGCTAATTCTCGTTCCGTTGGCTATCACGCTTATTATTGCAGCATGGATGTTTGTTGCTTGTTGGTATTTTGTAATGTATGTCCTATTCGGGATTCTCTTTATACCGTACAGGCTATTACGCAGAAGTAGTCGTAAGAACAAGCGCGACAAGCTACGCCATCGAGAAGTGCTTGACGCTATCGAGAAGCAAAGGCATCTTTAGGCACCAAGTCACCAAAACAAGTTTTGGTGTGACTTCGACTTTTCTGTAAGAAAAATCGAAGTGTTAGAGGAGGTACTAAGATAACCCCTTGTTCTGTCTGTCGTAAGTCCTCCGAGCTTTATGTATGTTGTCACGGTGCATATCGAACCACAAGTCGAACTCATTTGACAGCCTCATCAAACCTAGTCCTATGTTTGTTAATCGGTACTCGACATGAGGGGGAATAGTCGGGTATATCGAGCGTTCTAATATACCCGTACGCTCCATCTCGCGCAATGTTTCCGTGAGAACTTTTTGCGTAGCGTCGGGGAGTATCCTAGAAAGTTCGCAACGTCTTTTTACTCCGGTGCTGAGTGCGACAACAATACGAAGTGTCCACTTGCGTGACAAAAGACTCGCCGTATGATCAAGAAGCTGTCGTCTTGTGCGTGTAGCCATAGGAAATCTCTCCCGGAGGCATCGTTCAAACGTAAGGGGTCCAACTTATTCGCTGAAGACCGATTACCTGCCTATAAAAAGAGCACTCCGAAAGATATACCCTCGGAGCGCCTCAATTTCTAACACAAGACCCTTCAATTGGAATATACCATAGCGACCCCTGTTAGTCAATAAACTAATAATTGGCTTTTACAATCCGCTATCAAAGAGTGCTCTATGTCCGTGCTTTACTATATAATCAACCGTCTCAGGAGGAAAAGCAGCTCCGGGGTATATTGACTCATCATCGAACAGTGCCTTTTTAATGGTTTTCCATTTTTTACCTATTTTCCATACGTGCCATATTCTACTCTCTCTTTCATCAGGGTCGTCTATATCGAGTGAGTCTTGAGCATCCGACTTAAACTTTACCTTGTGGAAATCGACAATTTCCGCGTTTCCAATCTTATGCCAGAGAGACTGTCTTATACCGGCAAGCACTGTAGTGTGAAGAAATAGATCAGGCTCTGGGAGTGTATCGCATGAATAGCTCTGCCATGTCTCCGTCGACATCTTCCATATTGCCACTACATCACTGTTGAGCTGTGTTGTATCTCGTGTTACGAATTGTAATACATACAGCTGGTCGCTGTTCTGCGATGTACTGTAGACTTCTCCTACTTTTACCATACAGTCTGCTACTCTATGCTACTCTGCAAAATACCGTTAATATAGATCTTCAGGTATGGATAACGATTCTTGTATAGGGTCGGTCTCTTAAAATTTATACAGTTGTTAATCTCGACTAGTTTCAAATTCTTCAAATTTTGAATTCCATTTAAATCTACCAAGTTTGGCGAGTCATCGATCGTAAGATGCTCAAGGTTGGCAGTACTCCATTTACTTAAGTCTGAGGATCCATACTTATGGACATGAATCCTTTTGATATTATCATTTTGATATAGAGATTTTAGTTGGGGAAAATCGGGTCCAAGGTATAGTTTTAAGTTCCCTAGATGAGACAGTTCAACCTGTCTCATCTTTTTAGGAATTTTACACTCTATGACGATAGAAGTGAGGTTGATACATTGATCAAGGTTGGAAATATCGATAGTACGTGTACTTTCAAGAGTGAATCTACGAAGCGACTTTAGGCTAGGAAGGAAATCCAAGTTTTTATCTTTCCAGTCAAAGCTTATCCGTAAACCGCTAAAGAACATGTTAAACAACTTTGTCTTTCTGCCACTCCACTCTCGACCGGCCTCAAAATCTATAGGATTATACATCTTAGCGGAATCTCCATTTGCTGATTTTGAGAGGGACTTGCTTGTTAGCGACCCATGGCATACGCTTACCACCCAGTGCTTTGTAGATAAGCGACTCGTAGGTCATTCGAACTCTCTGACTACTCACGACTGGAATTCTCCAAGCGTTCTTAGCGGCGTATGGGGATAGCTTTTGCCCTGCAACATGTTGGGTCATTCTTTTGCCTATATTACCACTCTGACCGACGTACGCTCGCGCACCCTGCCGCGCAATATACACTCCACCCGTGCGATTTGCTACCGCTCCTAGAAGTTTACCGCCAACACCACCGGCGGCACCACCGAGAGCGCCCATTCCTGTTGCCGACGCAAGGCCTTTTGCTGTAAATTGTTTCGTGCCAGCGTTAGCCGCCGTATACATTGCTGCGCCCGTTGCAGCTCCTACTGCTATTCCACAAACTATACTGACACCACATGCAATGGCTCCACCAATAGCCGCCACAACTACCACCGCTTTGAATATATTGCGCCAAGGGAAGCTTTTAGCATTTCCATCAAGATCAAAGCTATTTACTGGGTCGTTAGGATAGTTGTAGTTATTGTCAACACCGCCCTCAATAGGATCAATCGAGAGGAATCTACCGAGAGTAGGTATGTACACCCGTGCGCCCATCTGCACAATACCGCCAGCAATTGGGCTTGTCTCGATATCAGTCATCTTTTCGTGCTGGCCGACATAGCCGTAGGTAGTGCCATTTGCGGCGTTTGTCGGGGTGGCAGATGGCGCGGTAGCACCGGCTGGCTGCGCTGGTTGGATTGGTAGCTGTTCACCGAATGCGCCAGTCATGAAAGTACTCATGAGTGCGCCATCCGCATTGACTGTCGCGAATACGTCGCCATGGATGTTTGGCAGGCTGTAGGTAGTCGCACCGGCGCTTTGGCTATCTGTCTTAATAGTTACCAGTACATCGCCCGGAAGGGTAAGGTACTTCTGCTTTACATCGCCGTTGCCATCAAGCAAGAAGTCTGGTGTATCGCCACTGCCGGTGAAGCCGTATTTAACGAGGCTCTTGGTGGTGCCATTCTCTTTGGCTTCGCGGGTGATGATGCGGTTTTGAGCGTCACGGGTAAAGGTGGTTTCCTTGTTGCCAGACTTGATACTGCTGTTGCGGTCACTGCTATCGTAGCCAAACTCTGTCTTGTGCGTTGCGTCACCAAGGCTTGTGGTGTTGCCATGGGTATCGTACTGAGCATTTGTTAGTGTGGCGTCGCTACTGCTGACGAGCTGATCGGCATTGTTGTAGCAGAACGTCGTCGTCTGGCCGTTGACCGTCATGCTCGTGCGGTTGCCATCTTTCCCAGCGTCGTAGCCCGGAGTCGCTGCACAGCTGCTATCTTGCGCACCGAAACCGTAGGTGTAGGTATTGCTGCCGATGGTTGCGCCTGTCAGACGGCCAGCTTTGTCGTAGGTATAGGCTTTACTCGTGCCATTTTCGGTGCCATTTTGGATGTCACCACTGGTATAGCGATTGATCGAATCGGTGAGTGTTTGGCCGGAGGCAAGTGTAAAGGTATTGCCATTTTCACGACCGAGTATGTCGCGGCTGATGTTATTCAAGCTTATGCCGGCAGGGTAATCTATGCGACTAATTTGACTGTACTGGTCGTAGGTGACAGTTGCAAAAGTTACGCCATCGAGCTTGTGTTTAGTGAGACGGTCGTAATTGTCGTACTCGTATGTCTCGGTACCGAGCGGACTCACGCGCTGCGTCAGCTTGCCGTAGTCATCATAGGTATTAGTGGTGACTTTACCAGTGGCATCGGTGTATTTAACGGTACGACCAAGCAAGTCGTTCTCGACTGTGATAGTACCTTTATCGTCTGAGGTGCTCGTAATGAGTGGATTGCCACCGACACCGTAGTTATTGGTGATGGTGCGGCCATTCTTGCCATTAGCGGCCGGTATAATCGTTTCCGCAACACGTCCTCGTACATCATAGGTAGTACATGTCCATGGGTCACTGTTGTAGCGGGTAGCCACAGTATCACCGGATTCATTGTAGACTGTTTCAGTGATGCGTCCAGTCGGATCTATTTTGCCTTTTGGCATACCCGCTTGGCGGAAGGCTTCGGTTTCAGGTGTACACGGATTATCTTTAGTATCATTAGCGCCATAGTGTTGATACGTGGTCGTAGCACCACCAGGCAACTTCTTACTTGTTTGACGCAAGAATCCAGCACCTGGAGCTTCATAGGTTGCTTGGCTTTGGTGATTTATCCCTGTGGGGTCGAGTGTCGTGGTGCTAATGGTGCCATAAGCAGGATTTGAATATTGAGTGGTAGAAGTGATGTTTCCGCGCACATTGTCATAGGCGGTAGTGCTTGTCTGTAGGCTGTAAGCAGGCGTCACCAGCGGCTGTAAGCCTGTAGTGGTGTAGGCGGACTGGCCGGGTAATTTTAGATGGAGCACCGCAACGAGACGAGCGTTTGTGCCAGTGCCGGATGTTCCAACCTTCTTTGTTTCGATTGTTACACTGACGTATTTTCCAGCTTCGGTATTGTTATACGTTCCATCGGCACTAAAGCGCTCATTACCGTCAACCCAGTCGTTAACAACAAGTTGATTATCGATGTAGAGCCGTGCGCCACCGCCATTGAAAAGCCTGAAGGTGTAGTTGCCAACTTGATCAAGGCGTAATTTACCAGTCGCACGCATCGATATACCATCCGTAGGCGGTACGGTCGTGTTCGTAAGATTCTGTTCATAGAAAATCTCACCGCTTGGCTGTGCGTAGCCTGTTGTATACAGTTTTGGCGTTCCAATCAATTTGCTATTGTTAAACATTGTTACCGCAAGACCTTGTATGCCCTCATCGTAGCCGGTACTTGTCCGTGGAACTTGATTAACATATGCGGCGGTCGGTTTGCGATCCGAACCGAACCATGCGGCAGGCGCAGCGCCATAACTGTCGATTGCACGATCAAGCTGATCGTAAATAGTGGTACTCTTTAGTCCAGTTGAATCTGTCGTAGAGAGTTGAAGATCTTTAACCGAATCCCACTCTGTTTGAGCGATTTTTCCTGTAAGATCTGTTACTTTCGTAGAACGAAGGAGTGCATCGTACTCAACCCGCTTACTATAGCCATTTGGCTCGGGTGCGCCCGTGATGTGCATCTCGGTAGCGCCCTCGCTTACAGGCTTCTCAAACCCATAGCCCAAAACCTCTTCAGTAGTCCATCCGGCGAGCGAGGCGGCAGGGTATTCCAGTACATAGCCATCACTACCCCTCAGGCGTGACATTGCTTTTGTTGCATCACCCGTAGGGCTAGTATATAGGTAGCCTATAATACCGAGGTTGGTATTTTGAGGTATATGGCAATTTTGCAAAGCAGTAGCGTATCTAGTGCCGTCACTACGGCTACATGAGTAGATTGGTTGAGTGCCCGGCGCTTGTTCTTGCAGCATGTATACCATATTGAACCAGTCATTTTGACTCTGATCGAGGTATTTTGCAGTTGTAAGAATGTGATTGGTTGGTGCGCTAGTTTTTTGCAAGCGACTCGCTGAAATAGTATTGCCTGCTTTGTAGCTAAAGGTATGTTCTAGCCGGTTTGCTCCCGCGGTAGCAGCGGGTGCCTTGACCGAGCTAATGCGGCCAATTGCGTCATATGCTAGCTCCGTCGTGGCCGTTGCGTCATTGGCGCGAACACCGGCAGCGATTGCGTCACTGGCAATGCTGTCGCGAATTGCCACTATTTGACCCGCAGCATTGTACTGATAGTCAGTTATGTCATTACCCGGCCTGGCAACCCTTGCGAGTTGGCCGTCTTTGTAGTAAAACCTTGTTTCGTCACCATCGCTTGACTTGAATGCGCAGAGCATCCCGCTTGGCGCATCATCAAATCCGCCTGGATGACCACACATGTTATCGTCTTGAACGCCCTTGTAATGTAGTGTTGCGTATCGCCCGGTGTTTACGCCATCTTCAATGCGTAGGAGTCGCGGTATGCCACCGCCACTTTGGTCAGTGCCGTAGGTATATTTTAGTGCAGCAGGGCTACGATCGTCGGTTGGAGTAGTAACAGACTTTAATGTCCCATCGGTGTTGAATATGTATACTCGTCCGTCAACATCAGTCAAAGTGAACGTGCCGTCATTGTTCTTTGCAAGCACACCGTCTTCATTCACTGGCGGCTTGTAGCCGCCGCCTGCTATGGCTGTATAGGTGTGTGTCTGTCGGCTAGAATCTTCGAGGACAACGTCGTTACCGGTGAGACGAAGACGTTCATACGCTATGTTACCGTCAACATCAACATTTAATTGCCAACCGTCTGGTACTGCGTTTGCCTTTGGCGTGAGCCAGCTGACAGGAATTTCCTGAGCCGCCATGCCGTTACCTTGGACAAAGAGCTTGATGGACGCCCCGCCGCCAAGTTCGTACCAGTCAACGGTGATTGGTATTTGCTTGCCAGCATCTAAGTGTACATTACCGCTCCATGTCGTACCTGTTGCTCCCGACCACTTATCAATAGGAGTAGTTTGTGCGCCGAAGAGACCATTATCCAGCTTGATTCGCACTCCGTCATCTGAGGCGACACCAAGCTGGTAGTCACCTGTCGTAGGTGCTGTAATATAGCCTGTCCAGCGTGCCATGAAGTTGTCTGCTTGCATACCGGGTACCGGTGCTCCGGTGCCAAAGTCAAGCGACATTTTGGTATCCTGGCGAGTGAACATAAGGCGCATTGGGTCACTGGCAGCAGCGTCAAGGTCGTGTGCATTGCTATTGTCAGTATAGTATCGTCCGGTAAGCCCATATAGTTTTGAGCCGTCGGTATTTTCCGTAAAGAGCCATTCGCGCGGTACGATTTGCTCGTCAACCGCCCCCTTTACGTACAGTTTCATGGCGGCACCGCCACCACCTTCTTGATGCTCAACACGTAGGTCAACGATTTGGCCTGCCGTGAGATTTACAGGTATACTGCCGTTATAATTAGCGGTTAGGCTACAGCAGCCTGCACCTGCCACTTTGTTGCCGTTGATATATACTGCGGCATTGTCGTCGACGCCCACACCAAAGGTGTAGCTGCCGGTACGAGGCACCACCATTTTACCTGTCCATTTGGAGTACCAGTTGTCTGAACCGATATTTGTGCCGGGGCCAGCCGTACCCCAGTTAAAATTGATGTCCGGGTCGGTACGCACAAGATTTGGCGTACCGGCCGGTGTACCATCGGTAAAGGCACGGCCAGCCGGAATGTTCCAATACTCAGCCTTGAGGCCTTTCTTGGCACGTTGAGGGGTGTTGTAGTTCAACCCCACGCCGATAGAACCGCCAAGCGCACTCATAGTATGGCTCGTGTCTTCGACGACAGCATTGCCGGTTGCGAGGTTGATACCTACCGGCCCAACCGTATCGAATGTTTGGGTGTTATCTTTGCCGGTGCGCTGGTCAACTTTGAATGAACGTACCCAGTTAGGGTCTGTTTGTGTTGCACCTAGCGTATATGTGTGCCAGTAATAAGTAGTACCTTCTTGCAATATACCGTCAGGTACTGTCCATTGTGGCGTAGGTATCCAACCGGAATTGATGACCGCACCGCCCTCGGCAGATGGGTTGGTCGACACGCGGAAATAGTACTGCACTGCGTCACCATCAGCGTCGCCTACCGCACCAACCTTTAAAACTGGTTGGTTAGAAGGTGTCACCTGACCGTTTGCTGGCTCTACAGGCTGCGCAATCGGTGTAGGTGTGTCGTAGTTGATCGTTGCGACAAGGTCATAATATGGCTTAAAGCTCTTATACGCCCCTTCTTCACTCCAAAAACTCCATACGGCTCCATAATCACCAGCGTTAATTGCATTTTGCAGCTCACCGGTAAAGTTTAAATCAAAGTCCGTGCCTGCCCATGTACTCGCGATCTGGTTACCTTGGCACCAGTAGCCTATACAGTTGGCGTGCCCCATGGCAATCCAGCGACCATCGGTGATGCCATTCTTGCCGTACTTGAAGTAGCCGTGCATGTTGGCATTGAGGATTTTCTTTCCTGCCATGTCACCATAAGGGAACTGTGCATAGGTGCGCCAGTTCTTCCAGCCACCATCGTTAATTGCCCCGACATTCGCATAGCAATTGCTCGCGCCACAACTATAGCCGTCAGACTTAAACATCCAGTAGCTTGTAGCGGCACGCTGAAAACTCGGGTCAATCCGCATCGGGAACGAACTGGCTGGCTGCTTCTTAAGCCAGTCTGCATCCATGACAACGTCGATACTCTTACCGTCTTTACCGGCAGTCTGCGTAACACGCTGTTCGCTAATGACACCGCGATCTTGTAGGTCAAGCGTCAAAGAGCTAAAACTATAATCTTCTGATAAACCTTCAATCGCTAGCTCGCCATTGCGGCTTGGGTGGGCAATGACCTTTGCGTCTTTTACGTTAAAACGATAGTTCGCTTTTGCGTCTTTGCTTTTGAGAACAATAATCTCTTTAATTGATTCGCCGCGCATTTCATAGATAATGTCGGTATCTTTCCAGACATCACGGTAAATGACTGAGCGATCATCAAGTTGTTCAGGGGTGGCATTTTTAGCACCCTCTGGAGTGATCGTGAAAGTCTTCTTTTCTACGGTAATGGTAAGACCCTCGGCAAGTGGTTTGAACTCGCTCTTGAGGTTTCCGGCATCAACGGTGAACCTGCTTGGAGCCTCAGCCTTTGGCTCGGTGCCGGTCATTTTTTGCCACAAGCTCGCTTCGGGCTTTGGCTTTTCTTCTGGCTTAAGCTTGTCACTCAGCTTTTGCCATTTACCATCTTTCTTATAGTTTTGCTGGTAGGGCGTCCACTGAAGGGATCGCGTACCGTCGTTATTGATATACGTAGAGCTAAATGCTGTCCGCTTACTCGTTTCTTCGGACTTATGCCCCTTGGGATTGTCTACTTTAGGACGCGCTAGCTCTTGATTGACGCCAACGTCATCAGCAGTGATTGTGCGCTTATCGGCAGGTTTTTCTGACGGAAGCGGTGCGAGCTGATAATTGGGATTAAATGTCTTATTGGCATTCGACTCCGCTAAGACCTTGGAAATACCAGGCTCAAACAAACTAAATGTTATGGCCAGAACAAGAAAAAACAGCGCACTGCGCCGCACAAATATACCAAAATCCTTTACCCTAGAATTACGAACGAGTCTTTTCACCCTATGCCCCTCCTTTATATTTTTTATCATATGGTAACGTAGCAACATTTACAATACCATTTCAGCGTTTCTTCATTTTCATATGCTACGCAATTTTTTGACAGAAGTCGGTAATTAGTTGTTTGACAACTAAAAAGAAGCCTCCTGTTTTCTCGCAGTGCGTGAAACGGGAGTCTTCTTTGATTTTCATTATATACGAAGTCTGGGGATTATGAACCTCCTCACTTCATGTACTGCCCCATTATACGGGTCGAGCAAACGCATCAAGGTCGTATTCACCCCTGAATACGATTTTTTCTTTTCATTGATGTATTCAAGGGGAATCTCCACCTGTGACGCATTTGCCATGCGACCCCGTACCGGCAGACCGTTACATAAAGTAAAGGAGGAAGAAATGACTACCTTAGAAGCAGCAATATCAACCGTACACACCAGCTACAACGGCTGGCAAAATCGGGAAACGTGGCTAGTGAACCTATGGCTTTCAGAGAGCATGGGTAGCTACGAGTTTTTGCAAGAGATTTGCGAAAAAGATTGCGAGGCGTGGGAGAAAGCCGAAGAACTTGAGGCGCACTTCCAAGACCAGCTAGAAGATATGTACGACGTACCTAGCTTCTGGTCAGATATTCTCGGCACAGCACTCGATCGAGTGAACTGGGTAGAGATTGTCACGAGCAATCAGTAGCCTAGCGTCCTCGGGCATGACGATAAACTGCCCGATAAAGTTTAACCAAGGAGAATGTATATGGAATCGAGAAAAATGACACTAGAGCAGCACCGCGAGTTTTGGGCGAAGATCGCCAAGGAAAACGGGTGGTATAAAGAACCGTTCTATATTCAGGTATGGACTGCCAGCGACGGCAAGATTGTCGATAGCGTAGCCGCCAAGACCATGACGCAAGATGTCTTTGTCGAGCATCTGGACGCTGAAGTATTCGCCATAGACGGCTATTGGGTGGACGATAAGTCGCCTATCGAGGGCGAGCTTATCTGTGCCTATGACAATACCCCCGACGGCTATATTGACGACGACATATTCTACTACGGCTTAGACAGGAAAGCTATCGAGCAAGCGATAGCGACGAAAGAGCCGATAGACGGTGATTTTATCATCACGAGCTTCTGGGCTTGCGACTAGCCCGAAACGTCCTGAGTATGACGATAAAAGGCTCAAATCTAGACCACAGCAACAGGGGTATGCTACAATAGACCGGCTAAACAAACGGTCTGTTCGTCTAGTGGTTAGGACTCCAGGTTCTCATCCTGGCAACGGGGGTTCAATTCCCCCACAGATCACCATAGCCGATTTTTAGTAAAACTACCTCTGTTATGAGGTAGTTTTTTGTATGCTTTTCTGCAAACAATAGGGTGTTCCTGTAAGAGTCTTCCTCCCTCTGTCTTCTCATTATACGGGTGAACCAAAACAATCAAGGTAGTATTCACCCGTAAGATATAAATCATTTTTTCTTTTAATTGCATATCTTAAGGGGAATCTCCACCCTGACAGTTTTGGATTCATCCCGAGCCCTTTTGACAGAGAGGCAGGAAGCCCTCTCAGAAAGCAAAGGAGGGTCTATGGACACCGAAGTAGCAGCAAAGATAGCAACCTTAAACGACGCAGCCCGTCGCAACGTCTTGAATTACATGACATCGGCAGGCGTTATATCACTACCGCCAGAAGTAGTAGGAGATATTTATACACGCGTCTATAACTACAAGAACTTTGTAGAAAACGAAAATGACCCGTATGGTGAGCATGATTTTGGCTCATTCAAGATACACGGGCATAAAATCTTCTGGAAGATAGATTACTACGACCAGCAGTTGAAATACGGGGTTGACCCACTCGATCCGAATTGCCGACGAGTAGTCACCGTCATGTTAGCCGAGGAGTACTAGCTCCTCGGTTTTTTAGTTCAGCAATAAATTAGTAGCCCAAGGAGGTTTGACATGGAAGTTTACGCGACACAAGAAGCTGGCACACTCGACCGCGAGGAGCTGGAAAAAGTAGCACTCATGGCAGTCTGCACCTGTCTTTACTACGACCTTGCAGACAATATCGACAGTGCGAGCGATGAGGAGCTTTGGCAGATTATCGACAACCGAGATGCCGAGTGTAACCACGAAGACGAGTAGCAACTCGCTGTCCTAGGTAAGACGAGAAACTGCCTAGCAAAGTTTAATCCTAAAGGAGAATTATTATGCATTATTTAGTACGACTTATCGTTGAAGCGGATACCGTAGAAGAAGCGAATATCCAAGCCGATTCCGTGATGATGGACTTGGTAGAGTGGCATGAGTTTGATTGGTATACCATGCAAGACATGGAAAGCCGTTGGGATGATTGCTGGAAGCCGATACGCCTTGCGACAAAGAAAGCTCAGGCCATGGTACAAGAAACCATGCAAGAGCAACGTACAGTATTTGATGAGTTGATGGCGACGATACGATTCATGATGAGTCATTACAACGACGAGCAAATATTTAACGAAGAGTTTAAGCAAGAAATGCCAGGGCGTTACCTGTCGCGCTATCAGTTTAGTAAAGCCAGTGGCTACAATGCCGATGCGTGCCAGCTTTACGATACGAATGGCAACGCTATTACGAATCAGCGAGATCTTGATGCATACCTCAAAGAACCGAAGCGTCTTTGGGTAGTTCAAGTAGACTGCCATAACTAAGCAATCACTGTCCTGAACATGACGATAAACGGCTCACTTTTTAATGTAAGGAGAAAATACTATGAAGATTTCAGAAAACATCACACGAGAAAAATATGGCCATCGAGGAGGCGGCTGCGAGCTAGATTTAACAGAATATGGCTACGAAGATGAGTTTTTGAGTGCCTACCAGAATTATCTAGGCGGCGGTATGCTTGGCTCTGTCGCTAATAGCTGTACTGTCGAGAATTGGCAAGATGACCCGAAGCTATTTGAGTTAGCCCGTCAGTTCCGAGAATACTTCTGGGAGCGTATGAATGACTATGAGTATCTCGATGAGTATAACGAGATAACCGACGGCCGGCCCGTTAGTTACCCAGGGATATAGCCCACCAGTCCTAGGCAAGACGTAAAACTGCCTAGCAAAGAAAGACCCACTAGCCGCACCATGCAGACAGTTCCCATACTAAAGCATGTGACCTATCTGCATCGTCCGCCTAGTAAACAGCAAGTAATGGCATTATCCGTACTTACCCCCTCGGGCTGGCACATGCGTCCCGCAGTGACCAGCCCTCGTGTGCAAGAACGAACAATGCCCCGGACGTATCTACGGCACGACATCGATTGCTTGTTGTTTGTCTTATTCGTCGCAAGACACGGACAGCTGGCACATATCGTCCGTTGGACGAAATGTACACAGACTGCCCGCGCACTTGGCCAAATAAGTCATTCAAATGTGTGGGCGAATATGACCATTACAAGCTCGTAAACTCACTTGCAATCGTCATATTCGCCCCCCTATACCCCCCAATTGTCACTTAAAATAGTAGTTTGTTTTGATTTATTTTTTATGTTTACGTAAGACTATATTTTTACATGTTTATAATCTGTTATTTTATATTTTCACTCATTCTATATAATATAGAGAATGAGAGAGTAAGAGTATGAAGAATGTAGAAGAAAAGAAGAAAGAGAGAAAGCTAAACAAAGGACAGGTAGCGGTATTGAAACTGTTGTATCGCTATCGTTTCACAACCTCCGAATTGCTGGCGAAAGCCGAGAACCAAAAGCATTTACAAGTAACAAGATCACGGCTGGCGACGCTCGAAAAGCAAGGCTATATTGGCAAGCGATACGACAACTCATATAAGCTACTAGGTAAGTTTGCTTCGTACTATTTATTGCCCAAAGGCCTACAGTATTTGAAATCTATCGAAGCGGCCGAGCCTCAAATAATAAAAATGATTTACAACGATCGCAAGGCATCCGACAAGTTCGTTGATTTTTGCCTGCAAGTTTGTCGTATAGCGCAAGCTCTTATTTCCTTTTATGGTGAAGAAGCTAAGATTTTTACCCGAACCGAGTTGCTGGATTATGACTATTTTCCGCAGCCCCAACCTGACCTTTATATGTCTATTAAGAGAAAGCCAGTGCGGCATTATTTTGTAGACTTGTATGACGACAACACACCTGCATTTGTTATGGCTAAAAAGCTACGGCAATATATCGACCATCATGAATCTGGCGAGTGGGATTCAACCGATAGTGCCTATCCTGAAATAGTTATAGCCTGTACAAGCCCTGCGGCTGAGCGGAGAGTACGCAAGAAGCTATTACCTCTAGTAGAGGGTGTTCAAGGAAACCTAACCGTATACACCGTTACAGAGGCTCGATTGCTAGACGAGAGTGCTATTTCAGACAACCCATTTAAGAAGATATAAAAAGTACAAAAAACTCCCTCAAAAGGGTTGAACTACAACTATATCTATAGTAAACTATAGATATAAGTATAGTACACATACTTATGGAGGGCAATATCATGGGTAGAAGAAAAGGCTCAAAGAATAAAAAACCAACTATAGACCCGTTACATACGGTGATGACTACCGAGGAACGGCTAGAGTTTATCGCTAATCTGATAGTTGATCGCATAGAAGACGATCAGGCAAGCGGCTTTAAGCTGCTTGAGGTGATTGGAGACGGTAATGAACGACCTCTTGCCTAGAATCTATGCAGTCGGTGCGATTCGCGTATCGACTGAAAAGCAAGGTCGTGATGGTGATTCGCCAGACGACCAGCACAAAGTGATTGATCGTTTCAGTCTTTCGCGCAATATGACGATACAGAAGTATTTTGCATTTCTAGAATCTGGCTCAAAAGCCGAGCAGCCAATGCAAGAGGCTATCGACTACTGTAAAGACCCGAAAAACCAGATCAAATACTTTATTATCAAGTCGATTGACCGCTTTACCCGTGGCGGCTCACGTATATACGAAGACCTGAAAGAGCAACTTGACGCCTGTGGCGTAATCCTCATAGATGTGTATGGTGTTATCAGCACCGAAAAAGTAAATACGCTAGACCATCTAGGGTTTAGCTACAAATGGAGCGAATATTCTCCGAGCAAGAAGACTGAAATCTTAGAGGCTGAACGTGCTAAAGATGAAGTACGTGACATCATGACCCGTATGATTGGCGCAGAGATACGCTATACCCAAGTAGGCTATTGGATGCGCCAGCCACCTTTTGGCTTTATTAGTGAAAAGATAGAAACCGGCCAGCACGGTAAGCGTTGTGTGTTGAAACCACACCCTACGGAAGCACTATTGATACGCAAGATGTATGAGCTGAAAGCTCTCGGCACGATGAGCGACCGCCAGATAGTGGATAAGATGAACGAACTCGGCTTTAGGACGCGCGAATCATACATCAGAGATAAAAATGACCGCACAAAGATTATCGGCAAGAGAGGCGGTAATCCATTAGAGTTGACCAAAATCAATCGCTACCTAGAAAACCCTATTTATGCTGGCGTTGTTAAAGAGAAGTGGACAAACAATAAGCCTATTAAGGCAGCATTTAAGGGCTTAGTATCGTTTGAGCTGTACAATCAAGCCAACCGAGCGCGAGTTGCATTGCACGAAAGCGCAGATGGCGACATAGAATACGAACAAGTACGACCAGACGAGAAAGCCAAGAAAGGCGTTCGCAATGACGAGTTTGCATACAGACGCTTCGTTGTTTGTCCTACGTGTCATAATCCGCTGCTAGGTAGCGCCTCGCGCGGCAAAATGGGTAAATATTACGCTGCATACCATTGCAGCAACCACGGCCACTACTATCGCATACCAAAGCAGGAGTTTGAGGCTACTATTAGCGAGTTTGTTAAAAACGTTACTATCAATAGTGAAAAGCTTGACGCGCTTACTGACGCCGTAATGACTGTGTGGGAGAAAAAGCACGAGAGTATCAAAGAGGACACAAAAACCCTCCAGAAGCGCATAGACAGCCTTGTACAGCAAAAATACGCTATCGTCGATAAGATTAAGCTGGTTAGCTCTGTAACAGCTATTGAAATGCTAGAGGCTGATTTGGTGAAGACTGACGAAGAAATCGCCAAGCTAGAAGCCAGCAAGAACGGTGCCGGTAAAGCTACGGAAACAGTAGATATTCATAAAATTGTCGCATACGTCAAATACTTTATGGAACACCTACAAGAACTGCTTATCGACCTCTGTAATCCTACGCTAAAAGCACAGTATTTCAGCGTATTGTTCGACAAAGCGCCTACCTACGAAGAAATAAAAGCTGGAACTCAAAAAGAGTCCGTATTACCAGAGGTGAACGAACTCTTTTTAGCGTTGAATCTGCAATCTTCTCATATGGTGATCGTACCGGGAATCGAACCCGGATTGTCAGGATGAGAACCTGATGTCCTAACCGTTAGACGATACGACCGTACAACTTCCCCACTTTAACAGATTAAGCAGCGTTTGTCTATGCCGTTTTTGGTGGCATGGCATCGAGTTCGTGGATGATTTCGATGAGGCGGCGAGGGGTAATTTCGGCTTTAATAAGGTAAGCATCGACGTCATGCTGCAAGGCAACGCGGCTTTCAACATCTTGGTCAAAGTTGGTCATGACGGCAATGCGGGTATTCGGTATTTTGTCGACACCTTTGCCGCGGAGCGCTGCAAGGATTTCTGGTCCGCGCATTTCAGGCAGCATGATGTCAAGAAGTATAAGGTCATAAGGCTTACCGGTCGCAGCAACAAGCCCGTCATGACCATCTACTACCCAATCAACCTCGTAGTTCTCGTGTTTGAGGCTGCGGACATACATTTCACCGATGAAACGGTCGTCTTCGATAACTAGAATTTTTTTGATTGCCATTACAGTAATTATATCATCCCATGTACTTTGAGTGGTTTTTGATCCACCCGGTATTACTGTTTATGAGCCCAGCATTAGTATGGTCGTTAGCCTGCAGTTTGGCAGCAACAGAGCTATAGGTGGGTATGGTAAAGCTAAACGTTGATCCTGACCCTTCGGTGCTGGTGACGCCAATTTTACCACCATGGCTTTCTACGATAGCCTTGCATATATATAGCCCAATGCCGGTACCGGCTACCGTTTCGCGGCTACGGTGGCTACGGTAGAACTTATGGAACAGATTACCAATCACGTTAGCAGGCATACCAATACCATTATCGGTGATAGATACCTTTATGAAATCACCCTCTTGCTCTGCTTTCATTGCCACGGAGCCGCCATCGTTGGAGTATTTTAGAGCGTTATCAATAAGGTTTGATATAACTTCGCTAAGGCTTGAGCGGTCGGCAGCAATAGTTGGCAAATCGTCTGGGATGGTAACCGATAGTAGGCGACGCTGTGACTGGGCGCGGAGCTCCATATCATCCTTGATAGTGTTATAGATATTGCCAAGGGATTCTTCAGCTAGATGGACTTTAAGGTGCCGGCGATCGTATTTGCTGGTGTTAAGAATATTGTTAATGTAGCTGGATAGACGGTTGGCGCTGACAACGAGGCGCTTAAATAGTTCTTTTTGGTCGGGCGCTAGGTACTCGTCCAGCTCCATTTCCAGTACATCAAGGTAGCCGCGAATAACGGTAATCGGGCCGCGTAGCTCGTGGGCGGCAAATGATATAAAGTCCAGCTCGTCGTCTTCGGGTTGGAAGATGCTGGTGGCGTCGTAAGCGATAATGACTACTTCTGCGGGGCTGCTTTTTTCGTAGTTTGCGCTGATGTTAAAAATGCGCCGCTCCTCATCACCAACTAGCCGGTTAGGTACACGTACCCAAGACATTTCGGCGTGTACGGCGTTTTTGCGGCAGTCAGCTAGCCACGCCTGCAGGTCTGGGGCCGTCTCAAACATAAGGTCCAGCTTTTGCTCACCGTTTGCATCTTTCAGTACTGGTGCCGCTTTGTTGGCGTATTGTACTTTGCCGCTTGCGTCCATAATAACAACACCTGCTTTGGTTTCTCGCAGTGCCGCCTCAAGCAAGCGGGATTCGGTAGACTCGGAGCCCTGTGGGGTGGCTGAAGTATCGTTAGCGGCCGCGTGATCGTATAGATACTGTAATAGCCCTTTAAAGCCGTTACGAGTGTAGCGAGGTGTGTTTGGGTTTGCTAGCGCATCGGTAGGTTTTTGCCCTGCTGCGCTGGTAATCGCCATACACAGGTCGCGGAGCGGCGTTAGCAAAAAGTCAACGATAAGAAAGTTTAGTAATGCTGTGGCAGCTAGCGTAGCTATGATTGCAAGCCAGAACACGAAGCTATCGGGTGATTCCCCTCCTACAATTAATGCAAGGCCGATTACCAGGGTGATGACAATTTGCATGAGCACTGTAATAATCATTGAGCTACGGTGGTAGCGTTTCCAGTAGTCGCGAATCTGCGGTTCGGTGCTTGCCGAAGCTTTGGGTTTTACTGCCACGATACACTCCCGCTACCGTTTGGCACGGCGGCTATCCAAGTTTGTCCGCGATTCAGCTTAACCTCTTTACCCTCTTTATTGGTAAACTTAATGCTATCGCTGCGCGAACTTTTGTGCCAAGTAGCGGTAGTCGCAGTGCCATTTTGGAATATAACCGCCTCTCCCGAACCGGTGGTCGTGATCGATTCACGGTAACCATCTTCCATTACGAGCGACATATTTACCTTCATGGCAATTACGACACTTGGGGCAATGCGGCCGTCTTCGCGATCGTTGCTCGCTGCCCCTCCGATGCTACGCAAGTAAGTATTGGAGTCTTTGTCGTAATCATAGCGGGTGTTAAATAACGCACTCGAAAAGTTAATAGCAACACTAGTGGCATCGGGATTGCCTGCCGCCTTGCCGTCTTGGCGTGGCCAAGCGGTAAACGACGACTCAGTATAGCCTTTTGCTTTGTTTAGCGCATCAAGCTTTTCGAAATTGGTATATACATTATGTGGTGCGTACCTATCGGTTGCGCGCCAGTAGCTACCAGCATTAAAAAACTGGTCGATATCGCGGTAGTTACCACCACGCACCTCTTTTAGTGCTGCTGCGCTACCGCCAACATGCGCCACGCTAGCGTTATATGGCGCCAGCCAATCTACATAGTACATGCGCACGCTGCGCACTGGGCCTATCAGCCCCGGCTTTGCCTCTTGGTAGAGCGCCAAAAAGCGCGTAATGCCACCTTCGGCAATAGCTTCGTATACAATACCGGCTTGCTTTAGTCCACTCTGGGGGCGCGCGTCGGGCGAGTTTTCTATCATAATGGCAGTAACGGCTTGCTTGGTGGCGGCTTCGTCGGCTACTTTGTTGCCAGTTAGTGGTGAGTAATAGACGGCATCGGGCTTTTTGTAACTGGTGACTTTTAGGCTGGCAGGCAGTTTCTGCGGTGCAAATGCGGCAATGATACCGGCAGTCACAATCGTGAGTATGGCTAATAAACCAATCAGGTAGACGATTGCCATTTTGGGGTTTTTGCGTACCCACCCCTTAAGGCGCACTAATACGCCCTGCTTTCGCGGTGTGGGTGCGGTAGGCTGAAATACTGGTGGTAAGCTACCGTGTTCCATATAAGTATAGTATAGCAAAAAAGCTTGTGGTTTACGTCGAAATATGGGTATAAAAAATCCTCGGGGGTATAATCATACCTCGAGGCTTCGATGACAAGCAGATAGAGCAAATTCTCGGGCGCGAGCACTGGAGGGGCGTATCGGCGGCCGCCCCTCCAGTGTGGGCTGCACGCCGCCGGCCGCTACTCAACTACTACGTAGCGGGTGCGACCTGCTCGCCAGCATTGCTCGTTGAGCTGAGCCCTGGTGAGGGCCAGCACGAAGCTGATGATGGCGGGATCGTATGACCCGCCGATCATGCAGTAGCCGACGGTGATGCCGTTGTCACCCTGGCGACCAATGAATTGTCGCGGGTGTGAGGGTGACGGACCAGACCTCACTGCCATATCTTCGGCGGTGGGTATCATGTGTCTGGTGTCCTCCTCGAAAGCCGCGGCCATGACGAGCCCTCGCTCGTCCACATTCACCGCGATAGCGCCGGTTGGCGCCATGTACAGTCTGTGGTTACGCAAGTTCTCGGCCGCTGACTTCACAGCCTGCCACACGGGGACCATGAAATCATCGATCACGATCACCTGCAGCTCGGGGGTTTCGATATCACTCATGATTGTTCCTTCCCTCACCCGGGCTGGTCTTGTAGCAGGGCTACACACGGCAACTCACGGTGAGCGCGCGCTAGACATAGGGTGAAGTGTAGCCCCACCTCCTATGCTAGGAGGCAAAGCCGCATTTCACCCTATGAAACTCTATCTACTTGTCAAATATCGCTCCAGAGCAAGACGCTCGATGGAGTATCCTAGTATTATAGCAAATTTAGCTACAAAAGTCAATATATAACAGGGGTGGTGGTTTAGATAGATTGCGTAGCGAGCGCGATGCGGTCGAGCGTTGTTTGCTGGCCCAAGAGCGCCAGTGTATCGTTGAGCTGCGGGCTAAATGGTGCCCAGGTGGTCACGATGCGGATCAGGCTGAAGAGTGTGCCTGGCTTTTGCCCGGTGATCTCTAGCAAATTGTTTAGGCAATCTTGGATTGCAACGGGAGCCCAGTCGCTTAGCTTTTCTAGCTCGGTTTTGACTACAGTTAATAGATGTGAGATCTCTTCTGGTGATAGCTTTTTGAGCTGTTTGTTATCGGTAATTAGGCTGTCATTGCGGGTTGGCTCTTCAAAGAAGTAGCTGGTAAGTGCTGGCAAATCTTTAAAAGTTTTTAAGCGGTCTTGGGCTAGGGCTAGTACCTGCTTTTTGTAGGTTTCGCTCGCCTTTTTGGCGCTTTCCGGCCAAAAGAATTCTATGCGGTCGGCCAGTTCATCGAGGCTTAGCTCGCGAATGAAATGGCCGTTCATCCATAGCAGGCGCTTTTCGTCGAAGCGAGCACCGCTTTTTTGTACACGATCCAGGCTGAACTTATCAATCAGCTCTTGCTTCGTAAACACCTCCTGCTCGGTGCCGTCGTTCCAGCCCATAGTGGCAATAAAGCTCATCATGGTTTCGGGCAGGTATCCGTCGCGGATGTAATCGAGCACGTCTTTGGCGCCGTCGCGTTTGCCGAGCTTTTTGTTGCCCTGCTCATTGAGGATGTGAGGTAAGTGAGCAAATATGGGTCGCTCAAAATCGAGAGCCTCGTACAGCGCTAGATAGTTTGGCATCGACGGGATAAACTCCTGGGCTCGCATAACATGAGTGATTTTCATCTCGTGGTCGTCGATAATATGAGCAAAGTTGTAGGTCGGGTAGCCATCGCTTTTTACCAGGATGAAATCGTCTACTACCTCGGGGCTGGTAGTGATATCACCCATGACTTCGTCGTGGTAGGTGTAGCTTTTTGGCTCGGCCTTAAAGCGTAGTGGCTGCGTACCATCCCATGCTGGTGGGTTTTCTGGCCGGTAGTCGCGGTAGCGGAAGGCTCGCTTATTAGCTGTGGCTTCATCACGGAAGGCTTGGATTTGCTCGGGAGCATACGGGTCGGCATAGGCCCTACCCTGCTCAATCAGCTTTTTAGCCCACTGCTTGTAATGGTCGAGCCGTTGGCTCTGGATGTAGGGGCCGTAGGGGCCGCCGATGTCCGGACCTTCATCGTATTCGATGCCAATTGCCTTTAGGCTAGAAATTAGGTGCTCGGCGCTGCCAACGACCTCACGCTTTTTGTCGGTGTCTTCAAACCTTAGTACGAAGGCCCCACCGGCTTGTCGCGCCACTAAAAATGCAAATAGTGCGGTGCGGATGCCGCCAACATGTAAAAAGCCAGTTGGTGATGGTGCGAAGCGGGTGCGTACAGATGTCATATACCTATTATTTTACTATAACTTGACAAATAATCATAAATTTGATATAATAGAAATAGATGCCATTCCCGGTGTCGTTCACCACAAGCAGAATCTACCGGGGGAACACCAATGTTGCTATTCCGCGCCAGATTAAAAAAGGTGGCCGTGGTGGCCGCTATCGCCCTCGTGGTCTTCAATGTCATAGCGGCCGCAGAGTACCTGTTAGTGCTGTGCGGTATGTATATGCACTGGCCCTAGTGGGTGGGTTACTGGTAGATGAGGTTTTGTGGGGCCAACCCCCGATTACCTTTCCTGCTTGTGGCCCACCCAAAATTATTTATTAAAATAGCACCATTATGTGGTGCTATTTTAGTTTTAAGCTACAGTGAAGTCGCAATATTTTGAATTTGTTCGCTAGAGAGTTTGGCGTCGCCAGTGATTGTGTATAGAATGCCGTTATTTACCCAGGTAGATTTGCCATTATAGCTATAGATAGTAAGGCCGCTGGCGGTAGATATGGCGTAGTTATCACCTGCTTCGGGCTCAACCTCGTGTTCTAGGACGGCACTGGAATCCCAGCTGGAATCTTTTTGGGTGAGGGTGTAGGCTTGTGGGCCCGCATTGGCGGCAAAGGTCATACTAACGCTCCCCTGCTGGTAGGCAACTGTTCCGGTAAGGCTATAGCCGCTTGGCTTGTAACTTGGGTAACTGGCGTCTATACCTGCCTGCGCGGCTGCAACACGCGTGGAAAGCGACGGCATATTAAGGTACGTTAGGTACCCGCCTAATAAAACGATGGCAAGCGATGCGCTAGCAATGCTTAGTGTTCGACTAGCCTTGCCGCGTTGTTTTTTGTTTCGCACTTCTTTTTTATGGGCTTTTGGCGTGCTGGCTTGGAGTGCTTGCTGGATAGATTCGTTTTTAATAACCTGAGATGGCTTAATAACAGCTGGAGCTTGAGTGTTGCTGGCTTGCTGAATACGTGTCTCGGCAGCTAAGGCTACGGCATGCGGCGTAGGGCTGATATCGGGTGTAGAGGCAGGGTGTGAAGTGGCATGGTGAACGGTCGTGGGCGCTGCCCCGCGAGCATATTTAGTAATGCTGGCAGGACGACTGGCGCGGGTTGGTGTTACCGGCCGCTTGTGCACACTAACACTGGCTGGAGCAGCTTGGCGTGCAGCGTGAGGTTCGGCGGTAAGTACTGTTTGGGTAGTAGAGTGCTTTACGACGTCTTGGCGACGAACGTAGCGACGGTTTAGTGTGCGCGAGCGTTGTGCCCCGGTATGGATGTTTTTGGCGTGGTGCTGGCGGGGTTCTTCTGAGCCGCGCTCACGACGCAAAGGTTTACCGGTACGACTATCGTATACGGTGCCATTTACTGTAACAGTGGATGATTTCATGTTAGTTCCTTATTGCCCTTTGGGGCCTACCCTGCTCATGCTTATCACTATCATACTGTATATGCTCATATTTGTGCAAGGGGTGTTATAGTAGGTGTATATGCATAGAAAACGCGATAAAAAGCGCCTACGAATTCAGCTGACGTTTATTTACACACTAATGGTGATTGCTGTGGTATCGATTGTTGCTATATTGATACTGGTAATACAGGGATACCGCTACAATCGTTTTGATGGCAAGTTAGAGCAAGGCGGTTTGGTGCAGTTTAACTCGCGACCTTCGGGGGCTACAGTGACCGTAGATAGCGCGACACTGGCAAACAAGACTGCAAACAAAGTAACCCTTACTGCGGGTGGCCATACTATTAGCATGTCCCGAGAAGGCTATAGCAGCTGGAAAAAGGATGTGGTGGTGCGCCCGGGCAGTGTGTTGTGGCTTAACTACGCTTTACTATTCCCTAATAGTCCGGTTGTGGAGACGGCCGTGCAGTATACGGCAGTAGCAAGTGCGCTTCCTTCCCCTAACCAAAAGCGGATGGCGGTAGTAGCGGATGCGGCTACGCCAGAAGTACAGCTCGTAACTCTTAGCAATGTTAAGTCAACTGCTACAAAAATCGCAATTCCGGAAACGGCCTATACTGCTCCTGCCGCTACGGATACGACCCAAAACTTTAGCCTGCTTGCATGGGATAAAGATAGTAATCTGCTGCTTGTTCGCCATAACTATGGTGACAAAACTGAGTATCTATCGTTTGATACGCGTGATGGTAAAGCCCATAATATCTCTACCGAGCTTGGTGTAGATATTAGAAAAATAGTCTATTCCAGGGGTGATAGTAATGTAGCGTATGCGCTGACTGCGGCGCACGAGCTACGCCGGCTAACTATATCGTCGGCGACGGTTTCTGGCCCGCTGGCAAGTAACGTGGCGGACTTCACGGTTAACGAAGAAAAAGTAATTGTGTATACAACGCATGCAGATGCGGATGGCAAGCGAACGGTTGGCTATGTGTCATCGGGTAATAACAAAGCAAAGGTGCTTGCAACCTATGGCAGCGAAGCCGGTGTGTTGCTGGCGGCAACCGGCAATTATTACGGCGATCACTACCTTACGATATTGCAAGGAAAAACATTGAAAGTGCTGAAAGGCGACTTCCCTTCTAGCGACAGTAGCAGCAAGCCTACACTTACTCAGGTAGCATCGTTAACGGTCGCAAATAGTGCTGACTACTTAGGGTTTTCGCCTAATAGTAACCGAATTGTCTATGCTGCTAAGGGTTCTCAAATTGTGACCTATGACCTTGAGCTCCGAGCACACGCGCTAACAACACTACAAGACCCGCTAACGCGTGATGTGCAGTGGCTTGATGATTACCACCTTTTTGCCGTCGGTAAGAATGGTTACTACTATGATTATGACGGAACGAACAGCCAGCTATTTGCAAGTAATACACTGGATTACCCGGTAACTTTATCAGATAACGACAAGTATATTTATTACTTCACTAGCACCGAAAAAGGTCCCGCCTTACAGCGCGTAAGACTCACAACCGATACCTAGTCGGTAGAGGCTTATTGCTTAATACCGAATATTCGTTCAATGAAGGTGGGCGAATTTGATGGCATCTTAGCAGCGTCATCGGAACTAGAAGTGTCTTCCTCGCTGTGCTGGGTGGCAGCACTTGGGTCGGGGCTGATTTGATCGCCAAATACCAGTAGGCGGTTAAGTGCAGTACCGAGCGGTGTGCAGGTAATAAGTGTGATGCGCGGTTTGTCGGTACCGATATGAAGGGCGCTGACATCGGTTGGTTTGACGACCTTTGTACCGGTAACCGTGTAGGTATAGCGAACACCCTTGTAGTTAACGTAAATCACATCACCTTCGCTTAGCTGCTCTAGCCGTGCAAAGATAAACTTGTAGTCGCCGCCATCTAGCCAGTCGTTCGATGAGTGCCCGGAAAGTGCGAAGTTCCCCAGTTCGCCCGGTCGAGCGTTGGCACCTTTAATATTAAACCAAGCAACGCCTTTGTCCATGGCCGAGTTAAGCGATACTTCGCTAGAAGCTACGGCATCCCACACGATTGGTACATCCACACCGATCTTAGGAACGATTAATCGTGGATCGCCGGTTATGGCAACGGTTGAGGTATCAACAATAAGATTGCTTGGGTCAAGACTGCTTGGAGTGACATAGGCATTAACTGCGGCCATAACATTACGGTTATACTGCAGGCCCAAGAATATAATCATTACGGCTAATCCAGCAATCACCGGGATAAAGTGGCGGCTTTTGCGGACTTTTGTGGCCTGTTCGTTTATTTGGTTGCGCAACTTGCTGCGAAGGTCGTGCATGGCTTCGTCGCTAGATATGGTAGCCGGCTCGGATGGCGCCACTTTTGCTTCGGTTTCGAGTGACTTCTTTACTTCGTGAACGCGGCCAACGTAGTAGCGCTCATAATATTGCTGGTAATAGCTTTGCCAAGCGCTGTGGTATTTTTGCCAAGAGCCGGCATCTGTTTGGTGCTTAGACTCATCATGAGTGCGCTCATACGGGTTATCCGCCTGAACGGCCTGGCTGGCAACTTGCATATTAACAGCACCTGGGCCAGGTTTTATAGAGGAATTTGCTGGTGCGGGAGCATCTGCAGGTTGTTGCGATTTTGCCGGTGCTGGCTCTGCCGCGGTAGTTGTGTGGTGCGGGTCTTGGCTATATATTGCGTCGATTTGGCTGCGGACAACGTCTGCCGCAGCAGAAGCATGCGCCGTGGCGTTCTGCACCCTATGCGAAGGAGTCGGCGCCATTTGGCGCGACGGTATACTTAGGTTGGTGCTGGGGCGGTTATCTTCTGGGCGCATAAATGCTACTTCTAATTATACATCAGACAATCGTTAAACGCCTATGGTTAGGTGTTGTTATGCCGAGTCCGAGGTTATAATAAACAATTTGCTGGTGGGCCGGGGGGGACTTGAACCCCCACTCACGAATGTGAACCAGATTTTGAGTCTAGCGCGTCTACCAATTCCGCCACCAGCCCATCAGCAAGTTGTTCATTAACCCCTTTAGTATAGCATAAAATAGTTATTTTGTGCTCTCAACCAAACTTGTGGCAATTGCTTCAAGCGGCTGAGCTGGCGTCCATAGGAGATAGCTGGCAGCCCTGGACGCAGTACGGCCGCGCCAAATTGCCATAGGGTTGTCCCATTTTGTGCTTACCACTTGCCCATTATGCGCCACTACCAGGGTCTCGCGGTGTAGCACAGTAATTGTTACGGGGTACGTTATAGTGAACTTGTGTACGGCCTCTACTAGCTGCAATAGTTGCATGCTGAAAGTGAGCATTTTTGGGTAGTACACTGCTTGGAATATTTTTTGCAGCTGCGCAAAACTTACAATTAGTACGGTGTTTGGCCGGTTTACTAACGCTTCGGTATCGTTTTTTACCAAGTCTATGGCGTCGCGGGTAATGATTAACGGTCCGGTGTATTCGCGGATAAGGTCACTGTAGGTGATGGCAGTTTCGCTATTACGGCCGGCGTCACCTGCCAGTAGGATAGCATTAGCCCAAGTAGTAAGTGCCCTTATTTCGGGCAACGCTTCGCGAGATAAACTGCCGCTGGGGTTGCATGCACCGAATACTACATCAGTCATAGTTTTAGGAATAGCATTACGCAAACAGTCGGGTAATAGTACGCGTACTTCGCCTGCCCCGGCTGCATGGGCCGTGGTGTAAGCTTCGGCAACACCGGCAAAGCCAAGCTTGTTGCCGCCAATAATACCAAGCCGGCCGCGAGCGCTGCGTTGCTCGGGCTTGCCCCACTCGATATCCGGGAATAGTGGTGTGCTAACGGCTTGCTGCTGCCAGTACGGTATGTCCATATAGGTATTGTACTAAATAATTTCCCATCCGCGCTCTATGGCAATCGTGCGTAAGCCGGCGGTCGGTGTAACGGCGATGGGGTGAGTGACAGCCTCAAGCATGGGTAAATCGTCTACGGTGTCACCGTAAGCCCAGCTATCAGCCATGGATAAGCCATGCTTTTTTACGAGTAGTGCTAGGCGGTTTGCCTTGTTTTTCTCTTCTGGCGTGCGGTGCACTGGGCCGGCATAATAGCCCTGGGCGTTGAATGGTGTGGGTGGCGATTCGTAATCATCAAATCCTAGGCTTGCTGCTAGCGGCGCAATGACGACTGACGGTGATGCGCTAATAATGAACAGTGTATGGCCGGCTTTTTTGTGCTCGGCAATGCGCTGCTCCATGGCGGGGCGGATACTTCGGGCGGCTTTAGCGGCAATGTCACGGCCAATCTGCTCCATAACACTTTGAGTAATTGGTGCGAGCGTGGCAAACTCAGGGTGAAAATGTTGCATAAAGAATGCTGCTCTATCGCCTGATATCGCCCAGTTGTCATATAGTTGATGAATGGGATGTTTTGTGTAGCCACGGCGACTTAGCTCGGTGATGAACTCTGTTCCTAGCGCGCTATCGTGCAGCGTGCCATCGACATCAAATGCTGCGAAACGTTTCTTATACATGGTCGGCCACTTCCTGTATGGTATACTCGGTAATCGTGCCCTCTTTATCCATAATAAATGAAGCCTGGATTTTCTTCCCTTCTAGCACGAGTGGCAGCCAGTATGGATCGTCTTGCCACATGGTGTCGAATGGTAGCGAGCTTATAGAAAACCATTGCAGCTTCATTTCTTCCGATTCGGTTGGTTCTCCACTCCATGCGGTGGCGATAAAAACGTTGACATGCATGAGTGCATGCTTGCCCTTAAAATACTGATCGAATGTAATATCGGCAACTTTGCAATAGTCAGTAGGAGTGATATCAATTTCTTCTTGCGCCTCCCGGATAAGTGCGCCTTCGATTGACTCGCTTGGGGCCACCTTGCCGCCTACACCGTTCCATCTGCCTTCGCCAAAGCCACGCTTTTTCATGGCGAGCAGGACTCTGTTGTCATGCTTTAGAAAAAGTAAAGTTGTTTCTTGCACGGATTTACTCTATCTCAATACTCACCGGGCAATGGTCGCTGCCCATTTGCCCGGGGTGGATCTTGGGGTTTTTTACCCGTCCGGCAATAGATTTGCTGGCTAGCCAGTAGTCGATGCGCCACCCAACGTTGTTGGCACGGGCGTTGGCCCAGTGGGTCCACCAGGTGTATTTGCCTGGTTCGTCTGGGTGTGCAGTGCGAAAGGTGTCCACAAAGCCGGCGTCAATGTAATCTTGGAAGCGCTCACGCTCTTCATCGGTAAAGCCATGCTTGCCTACGTTTGGTTTAGGGTGTGCCAGGTCGATTTCTTGGTGGGCTACGTTCATATCGCCACAGTACAGTACGGGTTTGGTTTTTTCTAACTGCTGGAGGTATGCCAGACAGGCACGATCCCAGCGGTCGTAGCGCAGGCTAAGACGGCTTAAGTCGCGCTTAGAATTTGGCGTATAGCAGGTAACTACCCAAAAATCGTTAAATTCGGCTGCAATAATGCGCCCTTCTGCATTCGGGTCACCATAGGTGTCGCCGGTTACATCAAATTGTTTTACTATATCTTCCGGGAAGCCGTCGATGTAGCGGATGGCTGGCGTTTTAGAAAATATTGCGGTGCCGCTATACCCCTTTTTCACTGCGCTAAAAAAGTGCTCATCGTACTGTGGTAGGTCAATTTCTACTTGGTCGCGAGCGGCTTTAGTTTCTTGCAGGCATAGCACGTCTGGGTCGTGTTCGGCAATAAATTTGGCAAACTCACCTTTGTTCATGCAGGCGCGGATACCGTTTACATTCCAAGAGTATAACTTCATATACTTTATTGTAGCAGAGGTGCCCTGGTGTTTTGCTAAAAGGTACGGTATAGTAAATAGTAATGCAAGAACCCCTACCTAAGCTCGTAACATTTGACGGCGAGGCCCGCAGCGGTAAAGGTACGGTAGTTGGGTTGGTAAAAGACTATTTGCGCGATGAGTGCGGGCATAAGGTGATGTTGGTAGATACCGGCCAGGTGTTTCGTGTGCTGGTGGTGGCGGTGCTGCGTGCTGGTGTTGATATTGATTCTCCGCAGGCGATTGACGATTATTTGCGTGACGCGGCAAACATCGCCGCTACTGCGCAGCTAATAAAACAGGTGTACCAAATGCCTAAACAACAGCGCGATGCCCTGTTATATACCAGTCAGGTTGGAGTAAATAGCGCTAAAGTGGCCGAACGGCCGCTTAGCCAGGCGTTTAAGGATGACTTACAGCGAAAGTGGCTGCGAGATGCTCGTGCCGAAGGGTACGACACAGTATTGCTAGATGGCCGCGCCCTGGAAGAGGTGGGTGCGATGCTCGAGCGCGAGGGACTATGTAGTTATGCACTAGGACTGTATTTTGTCTGTGACCCAGTGGTGAGTGCGCAGCGCACGCTGGGTTGGATGCCAAAACCATATGGCGACTTAACGCCAGAGCAAAAGCAAGCGGTAGACGAATTGGTACTGCAAATTAAAGCCCGCAACCGGACCGATCATGAACGGACGGTGCAACCAGTAGTAGAACCGCAAGATGCCCCGCGTTATTTAGTGACGGATGTCCCCGAAGTGCTGCCCGAACGCTCACCCCGCCCTATGGCAATTATTGACCGTAGCGTAGAGGTCCCGCTAGATGTAATGATTGCTCCGGTGGCCAAGATGATTGCGCACTATCTTTGATACGATATTATTGACTAAATCGAAAATCTATGCTACAATGATAGAGTAGTACCTCTACAATTTTTCGAATCCTATCATCCGCGAAAGGGGTGATGACATGACCGTCGTTGGCGGCGTGGCATTGATTAGTCTGACGGTGCTCTTGATATGGGCATCGTCAAAAATCCAGTGGGCTCTCGGCGTCGGGGGTGTTCCCCCGGAGCCGCAGGTACGCTGGCGCCAGTTCAAAGAGCTCGGATCGGCCACTGGCTGCAGTATTTTCTTCATCCCAGGAGTCCAGTCCCGGGGTGAAGAGGCACTGCTGCCGCTTGACCGGTCACCAGACAGCGGCGCGATTGCCGCCCTGCGCAAGTGGGGTAAGGTGATCACCGCCACCTACGTGCGCGAGGCGGTGTTTATCCCCCGCCACGTAGTGGAGGAGATCGCCTACTGTGTGCAGGTAGAACTGTGCACGGGCCGGCAAGTTGTCCTGATTGGCTCCTCCTTCGGGGGGATGCTAGTTATGGACGTCGTGAGGGGATTGAGCAAGGAGGAGCGGGCGAACGTCCGCGTCATCCTCGTCTCGACCCCCTACTCGACAGCAGACTTGCTGGCGGGCGGTGCCGGCCTCGGTAAGGTCCTGCGCTGGACCTGGGCCGATAAGTGGCTCACGCCACTGCTGTGGTTTTTCCGGCTCCCCGCCGGCAAGATCCCCGAGGCGTCCATCTCGAAGGAGCTGGACGTCGCGGTGGTCCAGGCCGAAGGGGCCCGGCGCAGCCGCGGGTTCCGCGTCTCAGGCCTCATTCGCCAAGTGGGCTACATGGCCCGCTGGCGAGGCGTCAATCATGGCGCACTCCCAGCCCGGATGGCGTATGTGCAGTGTTTGCAAGACACTGTCGTGCGACAGCCACAGGCCGCATGGGCGTGGGAGCGCACCCAGGGGACGGTGTGTTTTGGGCTTCGCGTCCCGCACTGCTCCTTCCTGGAGCAGCCGCGGGCCTGGGCATCCCAGTTCACCGGTATCCTGGAGAACTGGAAGGAGAAGGATGCGATGGAGTAATGTAAGGTGCTACTGGCCCTGGGAAACCGGGGCCTTTAGCATGCTTCGATATCGGAAATAATAGCGCGGGCGGCCTTAGCGCTGTTGTCCCACGTGTAGCGCATTGAGTTGGCGTAGCCACGCTGTATGTAGTCGCGGCTAACGGCGGCTTTACGGAATTTTTTAACACATTCGGCGGCCTGGGCGGGGCTATCTGGACTAAAATACAGCACGCTATCTTGCCCGATTTCGCGGAAGATTGGGGTATCGGCGCAGGCATACGGCACGCCGGCCGCTTGAGCTTCAATTACCTGTAGTCCAAAGCCTTCTATTCTGCTGGCGCTAATGGCACAGCAGGCCTCGGTAAGTGCTGCTTGGTACTGCGGGTCGGTGGCGCCGTCGTACAATACTACACGGTCGGTGATGTTGTTTTGGGTGATTCGGGCCATAATTTCGGACCGGCGACTAGGTGGTAGTTTGCCGCATAAACGCAGCGTTATGTCGGGTAGTAGTGGCAACATGTCCAGCAGGCACTCGACATTTTTGTACGGGGTGAATGCGCCCATAAACACAATATTTTTGTAGGTATGGCGTGGCCTCGGTGTGGGGTCGTAAAATTGATTGCCTACAGCATTAGCCACAGTGGTAATCGGGCGCTTGGTTGCTCGCGCGGCCAACAGCTCTTGCCGAGCGGTATCGCTGACTGTTGCTACGGCGACGGCGTGGTTAAGTTGCCAGCGCATTGGCCAATACGTAAGGTGGAATAGTCGCCAGCCTAGGCGTATGTGCCATGGCAGCCACTGAGGTGGCGTGCGGTGAGTAAAGTAGATCATGTCGTGAATGGTAAGTACTAGTTTGAACTTTTTGCCCAGCGTGCCGATGGTAAAAAATGGTGAATAGAGTAGCTTGTAGCCGGATTTATTTACCGTGCGAGCTAACGTAAAGAATTCTTTTAACGTGTGCGATGGATTGTTTGCCCACACTACCTTGCCTGCTGGCAGTTTGTCTACCTGGCGCTGGTCGTACACCAGCCAGGCTATCTCTATGTTGGGTTGCTTAGCCAGTGCATGGGCTAGCTCGTGTGTGTAGCGGCTAACACCGTCAAAACGGTTTTCTACTAGTATCCAGCGGGCGTCGTACAGGACTTTCATATGTATTAGTTATTGTATCAAAAATATATCTAAATATATAGCGTAAAAAGTCAATAGATGGTACAATAGTCCATATGAAAATTCTCATCACGTCCGACCTGTACTGGCCGGTATGGAATGGTGTTGCCGTCTTTAGTCGCAATTTAGCTAAAGGACTGGCAGACCGTGGACACGAAGTAATTGTCATTGCGCCGAGCCAAGATGGCAAAAAATCTATAGAGGTAGATGGTAATTATACGATTTACCGCGTGGGTTCGACGATTTTTCCGTTTTACCAGAACTTTCGTATTTCCCCTACCCCACAGCTAGAGGTGCGCCGGATTATCCAGGAGTTTCAGCCGGATGTTATCCATATACAAGTGCTGATGTGGATTGGCCAGGCGGCGATGTACTTTGGCAAGCGCTGCGGCATTCCGATTGTTAGTACCAGCCATGCTATGGCAGAAAATCTACTAGATAACCTCACTAAAATTGCGCCGTTGTCACGCGTAGTAAACTACATGCTGTCCGATTATGGCCGGCGCTTCCACAACCGTGCTGATGTAATTACATCGCCAACGCAATCGGGTATCGATAGTTTTGGCAAGCATGTCGAAAAGATTGAAAAGCCTATCAAAATTATTTCTAATGGTGTGGATTTGAAAGAGTATACGCCGCGTACGCCTGATCCTACCGTGTATGAGCGCTTTGGCTTGCCTACCAATGCACCGATTGTTACGTATATTGGCCGTGTGGATGCCGAAAAGCACCTATCGGTACTGGTGGACGCCTTCCGGACGGTGTTAGAGAGTGTGGATGCACACTTGCTAATTGTTGGCGCCGGTGTAGACCTAGAGAAGTTGGTAGATTTAGCTGATGAGTATGGGTTGGCCGAGAAAGTCACCTTTACTGGCCGTGTGAGCGATGAAGATAAGCTTTTGCTCGAACATGTGGGCGTGCTGTATGCCATACCATCGCCTGCTGAACTGCAGAGTATTGCTACGTTGGAGGCAATGGCCTGCGGTCAACCAGTGGTGGCGGTAGATGCTGGCGCGCTTGCCGAGCTGTGTCATGATGGTAAAAACGGCTATTTGTTTGAGCTAGATGATGCCGACGGGATGGCTGAGGGCATTGTAAAGATATTGAAAGACAAGCGAATACGCGAGAAGTTTAGTAAAGAATCACTAAGAATAGCTAGTACGCACGACCTGGGCCACACCTTAAAGCAGTTTGAAGACTTGTATAAGCAAACTATAAAAGAAAAGCAAAAAGAGATTGCGGCCCGCCCTGCTAGTTGGCGCGACCGTATATTAGAAAGTGATTTGTTTGAATATCTGCGTGCCGGGCGTGAAGTCGATCAAGATGAGTTGAAGAACTTGAGCGATGATGAGCTGAAGAAGCTTTAACTACATTGTTCTTTTACCTAAAAGAACCAAAGCCCTACTTTTGGCGCAAAAGTAGCAAAACTCTACTTTTTTGCGATAAAAGTAGAACAAAAGATCGCCCGCTACATTTAATGTCTCCTATTCTCGAAACATAACCTCCGCCCCTCATGGTCAAAAAACAACTCCCGTTGGTCGGTCTGCAATAATATCTCTTTTAATGATTGCAGACAGAGTTTTTTGAATGACTCCATGAGGGGGTCTCTGTGATTTAAAACTTTGCCACAGTAACCCTTAATAAACAGCCAACCCTCTCTTTCGGAATAGTTCAAAAAAGCCTGCCCACAATCAGTAACTAATTAAAATATTGTGGGCCGACCAACGGGAGTTCTTTTTTGACCGAAAGGGAGCGGGGATAACCTTGCAGCAACGCAGAAACGTATGATGTTCGGGCGTTTTTCTGCTTCTCTTATCGCAAAAGAGAAGAGTTTTGTTTCTTTTGCGCCAAAAGAAAGCTTTTGATTCTTTTTGAAAAAAGAATATCTACTTCATCATTCGTGCATGCTCGCGGTCGATGTCGCGGGCTTTGATAGTTTGGCGCTTGTCCCAGCGCTTTTTACCCTTACCAAGTGCTATGACAATTTTTATGTAGCGGCCTTTAGTAAGTAGCTTGGTGGGTACGATGGTCATACCCTGCTTTTTGTTGGCGGCAAGCGTGGCTAACTGTTTTTTGCTTACTAGTAGTTTACGGGGCTCGGTATCCACGGTGCGCGCACCGGGCTTACCGCGCTCGTTTAGACGTAGGCTAAAGCTGGCATTATTGAGCCATAGCTCTCCACTACGCACGGTAACATAAGCTCCCTTTAGCTGGATGTGTCCGTCGCGGGCGGCGCGGGTTTCGAGGCCAGTCAGCACCAGGCCTGCAACTAGTTCGTCGCCAAGTTCGTAATCAAACCGGGCCCGACGGTTGACAATCGGAGCGGTAGATTTTTGAGCTGGTTTTTTTTTGCTAGGCATATAGTTATATTGTAACAGATACAAAAAATACTCACTCTAGAGTGAGCAAGTGCGGTGTGCGACCGTCGCCCCGTTGAGGGGGGCGACGGTCGCGAGGAGTGGCAGCAGCGGCAGACTCCTAGGGGTTGGCCGCCATGACCCGTTCAGCCTCGAACGGGTCGAACTCGTCCTCCCCAAGGAGGACGGTTGTGGCCTTCGGTTGCAGCGCCTCCATCTCGAAGTTGGGCTGCTGCCGCCGCGGCATGTCGGTGGTGTTGGCCGGGAGTTCGTCCCGGGTCAACTTGCCAGCCATATGTCTACCTCCTGAATTGACGCGTCGCCGTGTGCGATCGCGTTATGTATATTATAGCAAATTAAGTAAATAATGTCAATAGCGTGTGAATGAGTGTTTCCACGCGTCATCCATGGCTATTAGGAGTTAAAGTGAACGTGGGCTAGCCTATACGTCTAGCATTAGATGTGATGGGGGCGTCGCTTTGTTGGCTTGCGACGATATAATTGCGGGCTCTTGATTTGGAGGGGGTGCCAGCATGCTATCGCTAAATTGTATGAGAGCGGGTTCATCGTGGGGAAGAAGTGGCTTGACAGGAGGAAGTGAGTCGTCTGCATAGTATGCGCCACTGCTGAGACTAAATGTACAAAGGTGGCTCACTACACATCTGCCGCAACTTTTAGCGTAGTTGTGTAGCGTGGTTGGATCGCTATAATTTGGTACTGTCGCTACGGATTTTTCGCCGTGCGCCGCTGAGTAGTCAACAGTCGATCCATTACTGGGTGCTTTAGCACACATAAGCTTTGAGTACCGCCACAAGGCATCGTCAAGCTCAACCTCGCTTATACCTGTGGTAATAATGTAGTCGTAAAGTACTTTGCGCAGTGTACTTATCGTTTTTTTCTCAAGTACGCCACGCCTACCCATGTTTTTGTATGTCAAAATACCGAGCGATGTCGCAAGGCGTAATAAATGGAAGTCCACTGGCGGCGGAAATGGGATTTCTTCAACTACACCGGCATCGGCCAAAAAGTGGGTGTACATACTCGCCATTTTTTCTTGAAACCCAAGAAACCCTTGCCCCTTTTTATTATTGACCAGGCGTTTTTTGATAGTGCGGTACGACGATGCCCCATCAAATAGTGCTCGTACATCGCCATCGTAACACCCGACCATCCTATGTGCGTTCGTAATCCAATAGTTCTTAACTCGGTCAAGATTAAAGTTCAGTGCCGAGTACTGCGAGATGACGCTCGCAACCTGTTCCTCTGTAACCTCATTTTCAACAATGTAGCGGGGGTCAAACAGTTCGGGATGGTCGGCATACATCATTGAAAGGTATTTAAAAACAAGATTTGAATCAATACCACCGCCCATCCAGTAGCAAATATGCCATAAGTATTGTGCATGCTGTTCGGTACCGCGCGGTAGAACCGTTTCGCTCGGCATATGCTCCGAGCGGTTCGGCACCTCTGCATCGGGCATGTCGTACGGGTATTCGTTCCGCCCCTGGATACCGAGCAGCGCCTGGCATATTTCGTCTAGGCGGTCGTAGTGAACGGTTATTTCAAGAGGACTACCCTCTATATCGTTTCGAGCCTCAGGATAGCGCGAGGCCACGAGTTCATAAAAAATTCGCCCGGCTACATATCGCATACGATACAATGGCACCCCGTCGGCGTCGCGTGGCAGCACAAGTATTCTTTCGCCTGTTTCTTCCATCAATTGACCAAAATAGTGCGTGCCCAGCACCTCTGGGGGATTATCCCTAACGACAGCCGCCATATCCTGCGCCCACGCAGCAGAGAGCCGGCAAAGCTCAGGGTCGATCCCGGTTTCCTCGGAGATTCGTACGGCTTTTTCAGCTAAGATGTCAGTGTGCGTAGGGCGTTCGTGTGCCATAATCGATAGTTAAAATAATTTGTCTTGGTCTGCTGCTTCAGCCGTCTCTTTGTTGACTGCAGCCCGCTTTGAGTGTTCGTATTGTGGCCTACGGACATCCGTTCGTTCCTGATCTGCCCGGTTTCGACCCAACGCAGCCGTGGCTGCCGTCAATGCTTCCCATGCAGGATCACCTCCGAACAGTGCATGATCGGCCGGATTTGGTAATGATGCTCGATCGAGTAATACAAGGCGACCCTTTAAGTGGTTCTCCTTCCCTCTTGAAGTAGAGGTGCACAGTTCGGCGTTATGAAGTGGGCAGCTTAAACATGTCGCATACATACTAACAGTATCAAACCCATTGCGGTCGAAATCGTGTTCATATTCTCCAAACTCCGAGGCTCGACCGTTCCGCGTAATGACACGCGTAAATGTGGCTGGTGATAGGCTACAGTTTTTGGAGCCCAAAAGCCAAAATGCTTTAGCGATATCGTTGACTGGAATGCCATGTTTAATCGAGAGATCATAATAAAGGTTACGCGCAATACCTTGAAGGCATTCGGTCATATAGTTTTCGTCGCGAAAGTCTTCATGAATTGTTACGCTATTTGTGCCGGCGGTAAGTTTGGCGAAATGTTGGTCAATAGGTGGTGGATAATCAATGGGGGCAATTTTCTTTGTCTCCATAAGGTAGTACGTTAGCATGCTTACCATTTTTTCGGCAAATCCATAAAGACCGTTGCCGAATTCAGGCTGGACTAGTGCCGGGTTCTCCTGATGAGGGTCATTTTTAAGCCTCAATACGATTTCATCAAAATCCTCCGTACCGGTGTATGCATTTCGGATATCGCCGTCAAAGCGGGAGATAATGTAGCGCATATTATGGATGAGGCCAGGCGCATTACTTGCAAGCATTCTAAGCTGAGGATAGTTCCCAAAGATACCGGCCACTTCTTCGGGTGTCATTGCTGCCACAATTTCCGGAGCAAAGGGGTCCCGCTCCATTGAACGTGTGTCGTCGAACGCTTTCCCTAGGTCGCGCATAGCTTTATTAGAGTCTGTGCGCCGCATCCATAAACAGGCCGTTAAAAAGAAGTTCGCTTCTTCTTTGTCGTCTTTAAAGGGAGTTCTCGGCATATGTTCTGGATCTTCCGGGAGTACGAACCTTCGCTGGTTGTACGGAAAATCATGGTTTTGCAATAATGGAACTATTACGTCAATTACATTCTTTGTATTTGCAAAGTTTGGAGTAATGGGGGCATTACGAACTTGAGTGAAGTAGGTATGAAATGGGTCACCTTCCTCGGTAATCAGTCCGAGTATATCAGAAGCTACGTAGCGATATCGTGGAAGTGGGCAGCCAAGCTTATCGAGAAGTAAGTTCGGAACAGACTCAGCGGCACTACTGAAAAGATTCTTGACGGTTTTTTCTACCGCGCGCCTACCGGTTGCTTGCTTACCTGGAGCTTCATAATCGATAAGCAGGCCGTACATAGCGCGGCCTAGCTGCACTCCCTGTTCGGCCTCGGTGGCCTCCAAACCATATTTTTCTGTTAACTCCAATATAGCCTCGGTCATACCGGGGACAGAACAAAGGTCATGGCCCTCCCTGATGGTTTCAGACATAGTACCTAGTAAAACAGACTGACTACTGGTTAACAAGCACAAGCAGATACATTTATAACACATTTTGGGTTGCAAGAAAAGGGTCGCTATGCCATGATGGGTGTGATGACTGCAAACAGATGTGAAACTGACTCCCGAGCACCCTTTCATGTGGTGCACGATACCGAGCCGACGCGTGAGCGGATACTGGGGGAGTATGAGCAAAGGCCGTTTAGGCCGGATGAGCTAATAACCCTTAGTCAAATACGTGGCGAACGCAATGTTGTCACGAACGAGCTGAAAGAAGATATTTTGTTTCAGGGGCTGCTTAACCCTATTGATGTGTCGTTAGTGACCCGCGAACTGCTAGAACAATACATTGACTTTACAAATCGTACCTGGGGTTCCGAGGCCACAATTGATGACTACTTGCACCTTGCCATGCCTGATGGGCGGTTCCCGCTTTTAAAATCTGGGCATTCGCGTCATGAAGCTGTTACGGAGTTGATTGCGGAAGGGCGGCTCCCTGCCGACCAACAAGTGATGACGCGCATATCGAGTGCGGAAAGTGTACAGGATATTATTGATTGGCAGCGCGGCGAAAATATCCATAGCCAACCGCCGCGGGAACGTACCGCAATGGCGCTTGTTGAATCGTATATGCATGGGTTAGAGAGCGGCCAGTGGGCAACGGAGCAAGAATTTATTGCGGCACAAAAAGCAAAGGGCCGCGATGCATCAAAAGGAGCGCTTGATCAAGCTTTAAAATATGCTCAGTTGCCACCTCGAATACGAAATTTTATTCTTGCCGGGCAAATCCCTTATTTAGCGGGTGTTGAAATGGGCGCCACAACAGGCATCCTAACTGAATTTATAGCCCGGAGTCATGGATATCGTGGAGCTGATGACCCTAAGCTTGACGATGAGGGCCGCACGACCCTACATGAGATTGTGGTCATGAAACTAGATATGTTATGTAATCGTATCACCGAGGGCAGGCTTAACTCTACTGCTTCTCAAAAGTTTATTCAGGGTAGGCGCAACGAGTGGACACGCCTTGTAAAGAGTATGCGGAGTGGTCGCAGACTAAAACAGGGGTCGTTGGATTTTGAGTTTGGGCAAGACCAGCTTGAGCTGGCATATGAAGCAACTCGCCGGGACTTGGCTGCGCAGTTGCGTGAGCTAACTCGCAAATATAATGGTGCGGACGTTGCCGAGCTCCTCAGGCTGCAGCGGGGTATCCTTCCTGATGACAAGGTGGCTGAGCTCGTCGCCGCTTACCAAGGAAGTGCAGCCGAGTATCGGACGAGAATAGGTGCTGGTATGGCCCCGTTCGCAGCTGCTGCGGCCGAGATGGATTTGCAAGACGCGCTAGTGTAGACTGCATCGCTTTTACAGGGGTCGTGCTATACTGTAAAGATATGATTGCCGATATCACCATCACCGAAAAATCATTTGGCCCCAAAGTATTAATGACCGGGGTGAAGTTTAGTATTGACGATGGCGAAAAGGTTGGCGTAGTGGGCCGTAATGGTGTTGGCAAGTCTACTCTATTCGGTATTGTGGCCGGAACCGATGGCGACTTTACTGGCACAGTTATTTTTCGTAAAGGTGTAACGGTAGTAGCAACCGCACAGGAGCACCATGGTATTGGTGGCCAAACGGTTATGGAGTATGTGCTGGCAGGGTTGCCGGAATATGCCGAACTGCACCATATTGTTACAAGCTACCCTGAGAGCATGGGCACGGATATGCGTAAAATCGAAGCGTATACCGCAGCATTGGATAGGTTTGGCCAAAAGGGTTTCTACCAAGTAGAAGAGTTGGTGGCCGAAGAGCTGAAGAACTTTCAGTTGGAAGGGTTTGGCGGGCGCAAAATTAGCACACTGAGCGGCGGCCAAAAGCGCCTAATAGAAGTAGTAAAAATTATGCATAGTGATGCGCACCTAGCACTGGTAGACGAGCCAACCAACCACATGGACTACGTGGCCAAGCAGCAGTTTATTGACTGGATGAAGGGCGCACGCGAGGCTATGCTAGTAATTACCCACGACCGCGATGTATTAGCGCAGGTAGATAGGATTGTAGAGTTGAAGGATGGCGGCAGTGTGAGCTATAAGGGCAATTATGATGCGTACTTGAAGCAGAATGCCGAGCGTACCAGTGTGGGTATGAATGATTTTGAAATGATAGAAAAGCGTATGGTCAACCTAAAGCAAAAGATACTCGATTACCAGCGCTTAAAGGAAAAGTCGCGTAACCCCGGCACGATCCAAAAGTTTAAACGGCTAGAAAACCAATCGCGAGAAGAGCTGGCCGAGCTGGAAAGAATCGAAAAACCGACCTTTTGGATAGATAAAGATTCTGTAAACGCACTGGACTATAGGGCGGCTGGGCGCTATCAGAAGTTTAAAACTAAGAATATTCGTATGAACCTTAGGAACGAGGAGTCGCGCAGTAAGCATGTACTAGTGAGTGCTCGAAACGTTAGTCTTGGGTACGACACCCCCCTATTTGAGGGGGTAGATGTTGACCTGCGTGAGGGTGAGGCGGTAGAGTTGCGTGGCCGCAACGGCGCTGGCAAATCGACACTTATTAAAATGCTTCTTGGGAGCAGTGATGCTGAGCTGCTGGATGGTGAGCTAGCGCTTGACCCGCAAGCTCGCGTAGGTGTGTATGAACAGGAAGTGGCGCCCACCTATTTTGACTTGCCGCTGCATGCTGCAATTGAGCGCGTATATATGGATAAAGGTCTCACTATCAACGAAACAAAAATCCGCCAATTAATGAGTGACTACCTGTTTACCGAAAGCGACGGCCAGGTGCCGGTGAGCCGCTTGAGCGGCGGCCAAAAGGCGCGTTTACAGATTATTAGTATGTTGGCGAACGATCCGCAGCTATTGATTCTTGATGAGCCTACAAACCACCTTGACTTGCCAAGTATCGAAGAGCTGGAAACAGCGCTCGAAAAATATACCGGGGCTGTGCTATACGTTAGCCATGATAATTACTTCCGCGAAAAACTAGGCGGCGAAATAATAACGATTGGCTAGGCGGCGAGTAGTCCTTTGTCGCGCAGGGTGGCATCGATTTTAGGGCGGTCAAACCCCTTAATAACCACGCCATCAATATCGGTAACTGGTACGCTTTGCTGGCCAGATTTCTCTACTAGCTCTTCCATGGCACCTTCATCTTCTTCGATATCGCGCACAGTAAATGTGACACCAAGGTGCTCAAGGTATTGTTTTTCTGTTTTACAGAAGGCGCACCACGGCGCGCTATAAATAATAACCTGTGGTTGTGCTGTAGAATCTGTTGTGTCGGTCATGCCATCCCCTTTTATCTAGTGCTTATTGTACAGGATGTGGCGCTAGATTGGCAAATTATGCTTTTGCTTTTTAGCAAGGCGGTGTAGAATAAATAGCAGTTATGTTTAGGCGTAGATCACAAGGGTTTGCACTGCCTACAGTGGTGGTATCATCGGTAGTATTGTTTGCCGTATTAGTGTCAGCTATGGGTGCCGTGGCTAGTATACAGGCATCGCTCAAAGATCAGTTTGACCAAGCGCTCGCTCGCGATGCTGCCGAGTCGGGAACGGTCTATGCTGAGTTTTGCTATGCTGGGTCGGCTTCTACTGCAACCACTAGCCAATGGCCTAAAGCAGGCACGCTTGATACTGACAAGGGGTGCCTAGGGCAGTCTAGAGGGTCTGTTTGCACCACTACGCCTGAAAAATGTTACGTAGCCGAAAATGGTAACACGCGAACAACATTCAGCGTAGGTACTGCAACGGTATCTGGTATTACCTATCAGTTTAAGTCACAGGGTCAAGCTATTACGGCGCGGGCCTCTGGCGGTGCCGCTGCGCCAATCGTTAGTGCGCCACTTTCATTTAAAGGTAATGTATCAGTAACTGGTATTGCAAGTGGTAACGATACAAGTTGCGCTATTCAGCAGGCCAAATTGTATTGTTGGGGCAAAAATAATTATGGCCAAGTGGGTAATGGCACCACTACTAACGTCACCTCTCCTGTTTTAATACAGGGGCCGCTCGCGGGCAAGTTTGTGTATGCTGTCGGGACGGGTGTTAGCCATACGTGTGCGGTTGCAGGCACCACACCGGGCACAACTGCGGATGCGACGGCGCAACTTTACTGCTGGGGGGACAACTCTAAGTATCAGTATGGTATAGGCAACAACACTACCAGCTCCACCATACCTATGTTGGCGGCAAACACAGCAAGCCGCTACCCCGTAGCGGTAACGGGCCGCGACCATACCTGCACTATTCAGGTTCTAAAAACGAATGCTGCCGACCGAGTGGAGGCCTGCTGGGGTAATAATCAGTATGGGCAGGCCGGCGAAAGCGGCACCGCAACAGCAACGCCTACCTTACTTAACCCTAAGCCATCAATGGGGTATGGGTTCCGCTTGCGTACCTCGCCTTATGCTCAGCTGACGAGTGTAAAGGAAATTAACTCCGTAAGTGGTAATACTTCCTGTGGCATTAACGGCACCAGCGCTTACTGTATTGGCCGCAACAATGCCGGCCAGCTGGGTGATGGATCTACCGAAGGCACAAATCCGCGTGTGAAATACGCAACAGGTATGACAAATGTTAAGTCTATCGTGTCTAATACTGGTAGCGTGTGTGTTATTCGGATAAACGATGGCGGCTATAACCGTACATGGTGCTGGGGCGGTAACGGGCCTGTGAGTAGCGGTGACCCTGACTACCGTCTTGACTCGGGGCCAAACTTTAATGGCGGCTCAGAGCATGGTACGCCAAAGCGTTTGCTGACCACCGGTACACTACTTAGTAAAAATGTTACCGATATTGCCATGAGCGACTACAATATTTGTCAGCTTATAGATGCTAAGGTATATTGTTCGGGCTATAATGATAACGGTCAGTTGGGACAGGGTAATACGGACGGTCCCGATGGCTCGCCGTCTATTGTGCGAGGCACTCCTCCTCCAATTAATGCTGCTAAGGTACGATCGGCCAATAATGCTGTTCAAGTGAAAGGTGAGTTAGCGGATAAAGCTGTGATTAGGATTGAAGGCGGCAATAATCACTTTTGCGCGATAACTTCGGATGCGGGTGTGTATTGTTGGGGCGGTAATAGTCTCGGACAGCTGGGCAATGGTGGTACTTCTCCGAGTGAAAAGAAACCCGTCAAAGTGAAGCTTCCACCACCAGTACTCTTCTAGTCGGTTTGCTTGCGGCTCGTGAGGTACCAGCCTCCATCTACCGGAGATTGGTATATATCCAGTTCAAGCTCAAGGTGGTATTTTTGCAACTCTTTTATGGCACTTAAGGCTGCCTGGCGCGAAGCAAAGCGTTTTTTGAGCGGTGCCGCGGCTGTGCGCGGCTGGTATGGCTGATGTTTGGGCCGAGAGTTCTTTCGTGGCATATTGTTATTACATTATACCTTACATTACTGGTGGATATCTGGTACAATAGTAGTATATGAGTAAGCTGCCAGATGACAGCAAGAATGCGAGCAGTAATGATACTAATCGATCATTACGGTCTGATGGCCTCTACCTCATCACCTCTATGGCAGATACGACATGGCGTATGTTTGTCCCAACAGTTGGGTTGCTCCTTGTGGGGAATGCACTGGACGAACGGTTCGATACCAAGCCATGGCTCCTACTTGCTGGGGTCGCAATTGGCGGGTGTATATCCGCCCTCCTCATTAAACGACAGTTAGCAAAGGGTAAAAAATAGTGCTACAGAATTTGGCCGCAAGTGAAATCCACGTAAACCTCCCAGTAGAGCCTATTTTCCATATTGGTCCGTTGCCGGTTACTAACTCGATGATTTTGGGTGCCTTTGGTATTGCGGTGATGCTTGCCGTGCTAGGCTACGCTGCTTGGGCGCTAAAGAACGGTAAATATAATCGCTTCGTGGGCCTTGTGCAGTGGGCGGTTGAAGGTATGTATGGTTCGGTGCTCGAAATTATTCCTGACCGCAAGGTGGCAAAGAGTATTGCGCCGCTAGCGCTTGGCATCTTCTTTACCGTGCTATTTACCTACTGGTGTGCAGTGCTACCCGGCATGGCAGCTATTACCTGGGACGGTAAAGAACTACTGCGCGAGCTACCAAGCGACCTTAACTTTACATTCGCACTAGCGATCATTTCGTTAGTGGCAACCCAAATTTACGCGTTTAAAGCGCACGGTACTATCGGCAACATTAAACGCTACGTAAAAAACCCACTTAAAGACCCTATCGGTTGGTTTGAAGGCACGCTCGAATTTATTGGCGAATTTAGCCGCTACATCGCACTAAGCTTGCGTTTGTTTGGTAACGCGTTTGCCGGTGCCGTGCTACTAATGATTGTTGGTATTATGACCGGCTATGTCGCCGGCTTGGCACTGCCGTTTGTGATGATTTTCGAGCTGTTTATTGGCTTCATTCAGGCATATGTGTTCTTTGTGCTCACCGTTATCTTTACATCCCTGGCAATTAGTAGCCATGGCGATTCCCATTCTTCCGATCACTCCCCTGCTGATGATAAAATATTGGAGAGTGAAACCCAGAGTTAAATAAATCAAGACCTATGCATCCTGAGTGCAGTTCGGTCGTTCTCCGCGAGGAGCGAACAAGGCGTATACTATACGACGCGTGAGCACCGCAGTGGAAGCGAGCGAAATGTGCCAGGAGGCGAGGTCGCTAAATAAGGAGAAAATATTATGGACGCATTGTCATTCGGTCTTACATACGCTTTGCCAGCTTTTGGTGCTGCAATTGGTGTTGGCCTTATTGGTGCCGGCGCACTAAACGCGCTAGGCCGTAACCCAGAAAAACTAAGCGACATTCGTACTCTTATGATCACCGCGATTGTGTTTGCCGACTCACTCGCAATCATTGGTATCATTGTTGCCTTCATTGCAAAGGCTTAGTACGTTTTTAGTATGACGAACATTTTATATCAATTCGCGGTTGCACCGGTCGAAGCTTCTGAAGCGACGACACACGCTGGCGAGAGTGACATCTTGACCGGCCTAGGCATCAACTGGCAGCTGGTAGTATTCCAGATTATTGCCTTTTTGATTCTGGTGTTTATCTTAAGTAAGTGGATTTTCCCGATTTTCTTTAAGATTATCGACAAGCGCCAAGAAGCGATTGAGGCTTCAAACAAGGCGGCAATCGAAGCTTCTAAGCACGCTGAAAAGGCGCAGGCTGAAATCGATAAGCTGCTGAAAGAGGCGCGAACCGAAGCGAAAGATATCGTGACGACGGCTAAAGAAGAAGCGACTGCCATGGTGCAGGATGCTGAAGCTAAGGGCAAGGCGAATGCCGAGCATATTGTGGCTGAAGCGCACGAATCAATCGCCAAAGAGGTGGTAGCCGCTAAAAAAGCGCTCCACAACGAAACGATTGACCTAGTGGCTGCTGCTACTGAAAAGGTGGTCGGTAAAACGGTTGATGCTAAGGTAGACTCTAAAGTGATTAAAACAGTATTGGCGGAAGGTAAATAGCCGTGCAAGACAAGATTTCCCGTCGCAAGCTGGCTCACTACGTTGCCGATGCTGCTGATTCTAAAAGTGGTTTAAGTGCTGCACTACGCGATGTTGCCGCTTACCTAATTGACTCGCGCCGCCTGCGCGAAGTTGACTTGGTGGTGCGCGCGATTGAAGACGAATTTGCCGCGCGCGGTGTGGTTGTTGCCCGTGTGGCGACCGCTCGTCCACTGACTGCCGAACTAAAGGCGGCTGTAGAAGCGATTATCGGTGCCAAGGAAATCCACATGCTAGAGAGTGTAGACCCCGAACTTATCGGTGGCGTTCGCATCGAAACGCCAGGCAACCTACTCGATGCCACTATAAAACGTAAACTCCTGGCGCTTAGCCAGGCCAAGATATAAGAAAGGCTGATTAGATGGCTGATATAGCAGTTACAGAACTATCAAAAGGCCTGCGCGATGCGATTGCCCAGCTGGATTCGAACGATAAGCTCGAATCGGTCGGTATCGTAACCCGCGTAGGTGACGGCGTGGCATGGGTCCATGGCCTGACAGGCGCCGGCTACAGCGAAGTGCTGGAGATTGAAACCAAAAGTGGCGTAGTAGAAGCGTTTGCCCTAAACCTTATGGAAGACGAAATTGGTGCCGTGCTACTAGGCAGCGACCAAGGTGTGTCTGCCGGCGACAAAGTAAAGCTAAAAGGTGAAGTACTATCTGTACCGGTAGGCCCAGAGCTACTAGGCCGTGTGGTAAACCCACTTGGCGAACCGCTCGATGGCGGCCCTGCTCTGAATGCTAAACAGCGCGGTGCCGTAGAGCGTGAAGCTATCGGCGTAATGGGCCGCAAGCACGTGCACGAGCCTATGATGACCGGTATTGTGGCGATTGACGCCATGTTCCCTATTGGCCGCGGCCAGCGCGAGCTGATCATTGGTGACCGTCAAACTGGCAAGACTGCTATTGCTGTTGACACCATGATTAACCAAGCACGCGAAAAGACCGGCGTGGTAAACATTTATGTTGCTATTGGCCAAAAGCTTTCTAAGATTGCCGGCCTGGTAGAGCGCCTCAAGCAAGAGGGCGTGATGGATCAAACGATCATCGTGGCTACCGGCCCGAGCGACCCTGCCTCACTACTGTACTTAGCACCATATGCCGGTACCGCCATGGGCGAATATTTCCGCGACAACAGCCAGCACGCGCTGATGATTTACGACGACCTTACCAAGCACGCGGTAGCCTACCGCCAGATGTCGCTGCTACTCCGCCGCCCACCAGGCCGTGAAGCTTTCCCTGGTGATGTGTTTTACTTGCACTCTCGCCTGCTAGAGCGCTCAAGCAAGCTTAGCGACGACCTAGGCGCCGGTAGCTTGACTGCCCTACCGATCATCGAAACCCAAGCCGGCGATATTTCGGCCTACATCCCAACCAACGTGATTTCTATCACCGATGGCCAGATTTTCATGGAGACCGACCTATTTAACCAGGGTATCCGCCCAGCAATCTCGGCCGGCCTTTCAGTTAGCCGTGTGGGTGGTGACGCCCAGACCAAGACGGTCAAAAGCGTATCGGGCCACCTAAAGCTTGGCCTTAGCCAGTTCCGCGAGCTTGCGTCTTTCGCTCAGTTTGGTAGCGATCTTGATGAGGCCACCAAAAAGCAAATCGAGCGCGGCCAGCGCCTAACTGAACTGCTAAAGCAGTCACAGTACCAGCCAATGAGTGTATGGGAGCAGGCGGCAAGTATCTTTGCGGTAAGCGAAGGCTTGTTCGATAAAGTTCCGGCTACCAATATCAAAGATGCCCAAAAAGCATTGCTCACCCGCCTATGGACCGACCACAAAAAGGATATGCAGGCCCTAAACAAGGGTGCCGAAAAGCTAGAGGCCGATAGCGACCACGGTAAGCTGATTGCTAGAGTTGCAAAAACCGCTGCGAAAGGCTTTGAGAGTTAACTATGGCTAGCCAGCGGCAATTAAAGGGTCGTATCCGCTCGGTAAAAAGTACCAAGCAGATTACCAAGGCCATGCAAATGGTGGCGGCCAGCAAGATGCGCCGTGCGCAGGATGCTACTAAGGCATCACACCCGTACGAAGCGGCCGCAAAAGAGCTGTTGGCTCACCTGGCTGCACTGGGCGTAACCGATACCCACAAATGGTTTACGGTGCGCCCGGTAGAATCGCGCATGATTATCGTAATCGCGGCTGATAAGGGCCTAGCTGGTGCCTATAACGCCAACGTGCTAAAGAAGTACCTAACCGACCTACGTTCGGATGATAAAGAAGGCGTAAAAAACACCACTATCGCGGTTGGCCGCAAAGCCTCTGCCCTGGTGAGCCGCCTAAAAGATACCGAAGTTGCCGGTACGTACGAAAACTTGCCCGACCACCCGGAAGGCTCGCAGTTTTACAGCATCTTGAACACTGCTAAAGATGCGTTTGAAAGTGGCCAAGTAGATGCGGTTGACGTAGTGTACACACGTTTCGTGAGTAGTATGACCCAAGTGGCCGATAGCTTCCGTCTATTCCCTGCCGGTGCACTAGATATGCCGGAAGGTACCGAATCGAACGAGATTACCTTCGAGCCAAGCCCTGAAGAGGTGCTGGATGACGTTGCCTACCGCCTAATTGGCGCGCGACTATTCCAGGCACTGCTGGACGCCCGCGCGAGCGAGCACAGCATGCGTATGCTGGCCATGAAAAATGCTACCGATAACGCAAGCAACTTGGTAGACGACCTGACGCTAGCTATGAACAAAGCCCGCCAGGCGGCGATTACCCAAGAGCTGGCCGAAATCAGCGGTGGTGTGGAGGCGATGAAATGAGCGAGCTGCTAGCCCCAAAAGTAGTAGATGACCCTGATTATGGCAGAGTTGTCAGGATAGTTGATGAGCATGGTATATTTGCCGGTTATGATGTTACTCCTGAGCAGATAGCCAGTGCAGCGGCCGAAGCGGATATTAGCACTAGCGGAGGGGAGCTTATTAAGCTGGCGGAAGCCACCAGAGCTGCTGAGCGGGCAGATTTTCAACATGGCGCGGATGAGCTTGTGAGATATTATGGACGTATAGCCCCTGGTGGGCGTACCGAGAAAGCTGCTATTCCATTGAACTTCTTGTCATTCGGTGAAATTGCCGTAAAGAGCGCAGAAGGAGTAAGACGATACTTAGAACATCAAGGAGGAAATGATGACTAAACAGACCGGAAAGATTATCCAGATTATGGGTGTGGTTGTGGACGTAGAATTTGCCAAGGGCGATGCCCTACCGGCAATTTACGATGCATTGACCGTTGCCCATAACGAAAAAACAATTACGCTAGAGGTAGCACAGCACCTTGATGAGCACACCGTTCGTGCCATTAGCTTGCAAAGCACCGATGGCCTAAGGCGCGGCCAAGAAGTCGTAGCAACCGGCGCACCAATCAGCGTACCAGTGGGCGCTGAAACGCAGGGGCGCATGTTCAACGTGGTTGGCGAGCCAATTGACGGCCGCGTAATCGCGAAAGATGTAAAGAAATCTTCAATCCACCGCGAACCACCAGCCCTAAGTGAGCAAACCAACAAGACCGAAATCCTGGAAACGGGTATCAAGGTAATCGACCTGATTGCGCCGATTGCCAAGGGTGGTAAGGTTGGCTTGTTCGGTGGTGCCGGCGTGGGTAAAACCGTGCTTATCCAGGAGCTGATCAATAACATCGCCAAGTTCCACAGCGGTAACTCGGTATTTGCCGGTGTGGGCGAACGCACCCGCGAAGGTAATGACCTCTACTTTGAAATGAAAGAAGCCGGCGTGCTGGATAAAACCAGCCTCGTGTTCGGCCAGATGAACGAACCACCTGGGGCACGTTTGCGCGTGGCACTAGCCGGCCTTGCTATGGCCGAAGCCTTTCGTGACGAAGGTAAGGACGTGCTGCTATTTATCGATAACATCTTCCGCTTTACTCAGGCCGGCGCCGAGGTGTCTGCCCTACTTGGCCGCTTGCCTTCGGCCGTTGGCTACCAGCCAAACCTACAGCAAGAAATGGGTGCTTTGCAAGAGCGCATTACCAGTACCAAAAAGGGTTCAATCACCTCTATTCAGGCTGTATATGTACCAGCTGACGACTTTACCGACCCGGCACCGGCAACCACATTCGCCCACCTGGACTCAACCATTGCACTCAACCGTGCCCTGACTGAAATTGGTATTTACCCGGCTGTTGACCCGCTTGATAGTAATTCGCGTATTTTGGATCCTGAAATTGTAGGTGAAGAGCATTACAACGTTGCCCGCGAAGCGCAGCGTGTGCTGCAGCAGTACAAAGAATTGCAGGATATCATCGCAATTTTGGGTATGGAAGAACTATCTGACGACCAAAAGCAAACTGTACAACGTGCCCGCCGCTTGCAACGCTTCTTGGCGCAGCCGTTCTTTGTGGCAACACAGTTTACCGGCAATGAAGGTGCATACATCAAGCTAGCCGATACCGTAAAGGATGTGAAAGATATCCTAGCGGGTAAGTATGACGACAAGCCTGAGAGCTGGTTCTACATGGCTGGTGGTCCGTTGAGCGAGAAGAAGGACTAGTCTAATGGACTTACAGTTGATTACGCTCCAGGGAGTAAAAATCGATGAGCCGGTGTACGAGGTAATTTTGCCTACGACCAGCGGTGAAATTGCAGTATTCCCTGGGCACGAATCGCTGGTAACAGTGGCGAGGCCTGGTGTTATTCAGGTGCGGCGCGAAAAGCAGCACAGTAACGAGCAGATGGAGCTGTACGCTATTTCGGGCGGCGTGATCGAAATTTCGCCTACCAAAGTGCGCGTGCTTGTAGACGAAGCCGACCATGGTGCGGATATCCTAGAAAGCGAAAGCAAGGCCGCTCTAGAGCGTGCCCTAAAAATGCGCGACGAAGCAACTAGCCAGGTAGATCTAGAAAAGGCTCATCAATTAGTGGATCGCCACATGGTTCGCCTAAAGGTTGCCGACTTGCAACGCCACCGCCGACGCATGTAGTATTGTGCTAGCAAAGGGTGTATCATAATAGTATGAGCTTAATGCGTGAAGACCTAGAAGATATAAAGCAGTTGCTGGATGCTAGTTTTAACGTAGCATTTCATGAATACGATAAAAAAATGGAGAAGCGCTTAGGCAATCTGCAAAAGCATTTTGACGCAAGATTTTCTGACCAGGATGAGAAGTTGGATGCTATTCTCGATGCTGTCGGTGCAGAACTTGCTGACCACGAGAAACGGATTACTAGACTGGAACACCAGGCGGCCTAGTATACCTAAAACAAAATACGAGCTCCAAAAGCTCGTATTTTTTGTTTACCGCTTCGCAAAACTCATTAAGTGGTTTAGGCTGTCCAAATTGTCGCATAGGAAATCGGCCCCGGCAGTCAGTAACTCGTGCTGCGTACCAATACCATGCAGTATACCAACTTTTAACCCGATTTTAGCTTGCTTACCCGAAAGGATATCGTACGCGTGGTCGCCTACAACAATCGCATCAGCTGGTGCTACGTTTACGCGATTTAGTAGTTCTAGTATTGCATGTGGCTCTGGCTTGTGTGGCAAACCATCATCGGCAGTGACGATTTCGTCAAATAATTCGCGTACATTTGGCATGCCTGCGGCCGCAAAGTTGCGGTCTATCATGTAGCTGTAGCCAGAGGTAAACAGGCATAGTTTTACACCACGTCCCTTCCAGGTTTCTAGTAGCTCGCGGGTGTGCGGGTAGGCTTTGATGTTATGCAGGTTTTCGTTTTGCACGGCGTCTAGCTCGCGCGCTAGGTCTTGCGGGTTAAGGCCAGTATTATGCCCAGCGATGATTTGTTCAAAGGTTTCGGCGGTTGGTTTGCCAAGCCGTTGGCGAATGTATTGGTCGGTTGCTAGGTGTGATAACCCGTGGTTGTGTAGGACGGTTTTAAAGCCCTCAAATATTAGGCTGCGGGTATCGAGTAGTGTGCCGTCGCTGTCAAATACGATGGCTTTTATAGTGTCGCTCATTGGGCTAGTATAGCTGGTTTTAGGAACGGGTTCAAGCTTGGCAGCGGCGTGGTTGCGGAGTAGCTGGCGCACCTCACCAGTGTTGTGCGTGAGCATGAGCGCTGCGCGCAGTTCGCTGGCGCCCTCGAAATCACGGATGTATATTTTGAAGAATCGCTTTAAGGTCTCGAACGGTCGGTGAAGTTCTGTTTGGTAGGTGTCAAAAAGCTCCAGTTGCTTTAGCAGTAGTTCTATAAGCTCTTCGCGGCTATGGGCGCGTGGTTCTGGCTCAAATGCAAACGGGTTGTGGAATATGCCGCGGCCAATCATAACACCGTTAACGCCTGGATGCTTGGCGATTAATTCTAGGCCGTGCGTTCGGTCTTCAATATCGCCGTTAATGGTAAGTAGCGTCCCGGGCGCAATCTCATTGCGCAAAGCGACAATTTCATCAATTAGCTCAAAGTGTGCTGGTACTTTGCTCATTTCTTTTTTGGTGCGCAGGTGGATGGTGAGGTTTACAATATCTTGGCGCAGTAAGTGTGCTAACCAATCGTGCCACTCATCTATGTAAGTGTAGCCTAGGCGAGTTTTTACGCTTACGGGTAGCCCTGCTAGCTTAGCGGCGGCAATTGCTTCGGCGGCGAGCTCGGGGTTGCGTATCAGGGCTGAGCCGCCGCTTTTTACGGCACTTTTGGCTGGGCAGCCCATGTTTATATCTATGCCATGGTAGCCTAAGTTTTTGCAATGTTTGGCCAATTGCTCCATGTCGCCCGGTTCCCCGCCCCATATTTGGGCCACAATTGGCTGTTCGTCGTCGGTTTTTAGTAGTCGCCCACCAATTGCCTTTTCGCCGGCATGCACCCAGCCGGTGGCATTGGTGAATTCGCTAAAAAAGATATCTGGCGCGCCGGCCTGTTTTACCACATGGCGAAACACAACATCCGTTACCGCCTCCATAGGCGCCAAAATGAAGAATGGCTTGGGTAGATTGTTCCAGAAATTGTTCACTTAACTATATTATACCATAAAAAAGATAAACCCCTCACCTGCACGTTGTTACACGCAGGCGAGAGGCTAAGGGGGACGGCGGGTTTGCCATCCAGTAGAGGTGGTGGGAGTCGAACCCACATTTCTGGCTTTACAGGCCAGCGTCGTTACGCAGAAACAACGACTTCACCCCTTTGGAGCACTTTCATGCTCGAGCTAGGCTGGTAGGACTCGAACCCACAACCTCTCCCGTTTCAAGGGAGCGCGCTACCAATTGCGCCACAGCCCATCGGTGCATTGTTGCATGCACCAGAGCGACTAACGGGATTCAAACCCGTTCTACTCTGCGGTGGCACCACAGGTGTGCTATCTTGTGTGCTGTATCTTTGCCCAGGTGCACCTAAGCAAAAAAACGATCAACACACTACACTATAGTCGCGAGTGCGGGTTGGCCCCGCATTGCCATCTTCTCATGCTCGCGTTCTAGGTGCAAGCATGAGAAGATTGAGCAGCCCTTAGTGCTTCTTGGGGGCTTGCTGGGCCCCCGGATCGGCAGCGAGGGCCACCAGGTATGCCGACCACGCAGTGTCTTTGTCCTTCTTGGGGACGTTGGACGCTGCCACTGCCACGTAGTCGTTGTAGGCCTTCTCGCGTGCGTCGCTTTGGTTACTCACTTGACACCCCTTACGGTGTCCGGGTCACTGGATGTGACCGTGCATAACTATTTTAAATATTTATAGCGTATTTGTCAATAAGATGTTCTTCAAAAGCAAGAATACCCTTGTAGTTTGGCTCGAAATCGGTTATGTCGGGTAGCTCCACGTTCGTAACACAGTACCATACGGCGCATAGCAACTTTTGGAACCGTTCTAGTTCCTCGTCGCTGAATTGCTCTTCAAGGGCGTGGATGTTGCCTGTAAGGTCTGGTTCGACAAACTGCAGTATGCCACCAGCAAACTCGTATTTACTGTAATCGCGCGAGTTTTCACATAGTAGTTGGTAAAACATTAGCTGTTGCTTGTACTTATGTAACTTTATTTTTTCGTAATCGGTACTGCCCTTCCAGCTGTTTGCTGGCTTGCCGGTTTTGTAGTCAGTAACCGTAATTGTAGAATCGGCAATGTTTACCAAATCCATCTTACCGGTCAGCTTTGCTACGCCAATTTGCACGCCTTGCCCGGCAAAATTAAGCTCGGTGCGCTGGCTGCGGCTAAAGCTAGCGTACTTTTGGGCAAGAAACACGGTAAGGCTGTCGCTGCCCTTTTGGCTATAGAGTGCAAAGTCATCTTCGCTGAGGCGCTGGCGCTGCAATTCGTGAATAAAATCGCCCAGTACGTCCTCGAGCGGGCGGCGCTCGCCAGTAGCAATTAAGTGGTTATGTGCGCGTTGCAAAGTGGCATGGACGGCGGTGCCATAGCTTGCGCTGGCGCTTTTTGCCTTTGGAAAATGCAGCAAGTTTGTCATTAAGAATGCGTTAGGGCCGCCGCGGGTCAGGTCGATAAAATTGTTTAGATGGGTGCTTGATAGCTTGTAGGTCTCTAGTGTAGGTGCTAGCAACTGTTTCATGCTATCAGACGGTTGCTCGGTAATATGATCGTGCCATGCTAGCTGATTAAGCGTCGTAAGCGTATCGATAGAATGCTGCGGCTGTTCGATTATTTCTGGTATGGTTGTACCTACTAAAAAGCTAGCCGGTAAGGTATCTTTGCCATTGACGGCCTTGCTACTGTAGCTGATGAACAGCTGGCGCTTAGCGCGTGTCATAGCTACAAAATAAAGGCGCAAACGCTCGTCGTAGGTGTCACTGTTTGGTTTGATGATCAGGTTTTCGGGGTAGCTTATAAGTGGGCTTCGGCTGCGGACGCGTTCACCCCACTTGTTATCTACAGAGTTAATAATGTACACTGTGTCAAACTCTAGCCCTTTTGACTTATGCGCGGTCATCAAATTGACCGCATTATCTAGGCCGGTGCTGCTGCTACGGATGCTGGTGATGCCCGTGCCAAGTTCGTGGTGCATCCGTATGAATTCAAGAAAATCGGTAATATGCAGCGTAGTGTTTGGTTGGTATTCGCGTAAGCGGGTGCGCAGTGTGCGTAAGGCTTCTAGTACGGTAATGTAGGCATCAGGCGTTTCTTGCAACACCGTGGCACCAAAATAATGTTCGTAAAATGGCGAGTGGTAGGTGGCAACATCTTCGCCTGCTGGTGTGCCAATAAGTGCATCTATAAATGTCTCTAATGGTTCGTGTGGCACGGCACGCGCTCGCTCGATAAGCCATTCGGCAAGTGGCTTTAGCTCCGGTGTTACTAGCATTGTTTCTAGCCATGATAGCTGGCTACGCGAGGCGGCTAGGCTTAGTCGCCAAATTGTTTCAGCCGGTATAGCAAACATAGGGTGCGCCAATAGCTCTGGCAGCCGGCTGTTTGCTACGTCGTGTTCGCCGTTAAAGATTGCTACGATTGTTTCGGCAAGCAGCTCAAGTGTTCGCACGCTTGGGATGTCGAGTACGTTGTCGCGCCGTTCATAATTTACCGAAATATTATGGTGGTGTAAGTACGGCACAAGCTCTACCAGCTCGCTATGGTTACGTGCAAGTACGGCGATGTCGCTGGCCTGCGTGCCTTTTTTAATTTCAGCGGCGATTGACTCTGCTATCCAGCTAAACTCGTCGCCAACTGTCGGTAGGCTAACACGCTGGACTGTAACTAACGTAGGCGTAGTCTGCGGTGTGAGTACTTTAGTAATATCCATAGCTGCTTCTAGCCGCCCATTTGCTTGCACAATTACCTCGCGGGCGCCTAAAAGTATTTCCCCAGCCGAACGGTAATTATGTATTAGTACCACGCTTTTGTAGCTAGGGTATTCTTGGCGGAAACGGTGAATGTTATTTACATCTGCTCCCTGGAAGCTATATATTGCTTGGTCGTCGTCGCCTACGGCCATCACATTTGGCTCGTCGCCGAGCGGGCTTTCGGTGAGGTTAAAGAGGATGCGCAGCTGTGCTAGGTTGGTGTCCTGGAACTCGTCGACCATAATGTAGTGGTATTTTTCTTGCAGCGCCGCCTTTAGATCGGGGTGCAACTCCATGGCATGCACAACATTTAGCACCATGTCATTGTAGTCATATAGCCCTGCTTGCTCCATGCGCGTAAGGTATACAAAGTAAATGTGAGCGAGCGCGCGGAGTTTCAGGTGGCGCTTTCTGTCTTTAAAAACAAAATTACCATTTACGTCTTTTTCTAGCCGCTCGTTACGCCACTTGGTAATTGGTGTAGTTTTGTTTAGCTCCACCGCTTCGTCAAAAGCCCGCGCCATACTTAGCGCCAGTTCGTTTGATAGCGGCGTGATGGCAGGTGGCAGCGTGGGTGTGGGTAATGCCGCTACCTTTTCGGCAATTGGCACAAGTAAGCTCAGCATACTGGTACTCACTTTGCCGGCAAAGATGTTGGTTAGTTCCTGTTCCACCATATCTAGTACTTCATCATTTGCGTTAATGATCGCTAGCAGCTCGTCGCTTGAAAGACCGGCCTGCTTTAGCTCGCCAATTGCGGTCATAACATCGCGCAAATACACATAGTCGCCGTTGTTTTTACTGGCAAGGGGGTTGGTATAGTCAAGTTCGTCAAAAATGGAGGTCAGTAGCTCGTAACTTGATAAATCGTCAGCCGGCTGGAATTCAGCACCCGCGTAAAAGTACTCGCGGTACTGGTTAATGACTTCGGTACCAAAACTGTGGAAGGTTTGGATGGCGACTTTGTATGCGCTAGGGCCAATAATTTGGCTGAGGCGCTCGCGCATAGCATTGGCGCCGCTATCGGTGAAGGTAAGGCATAAAATATTTTCGGGTAGCGTGTCGGTCTTTTGCAGTATATTCGCCGTACGCATGCTTAGTAGTTCGGTTTTACCTGTTCCTGGGCCGGCTATTACTAAAAGCGGGCCATCAATCGTGTCTACGGCCTTGCGCTGCTCGTCGTTCAGATTTTTATAGCGGGCAGTAAAATCCATCTAGTATTTATTATACATGCCCGTAAGCAACAAAAAAGCCCTCTTACAAGAGGGTAGAGCGATGAGCCTCGGTGAGGCCCCGGTGACACGATATGTGCCTACGCGGGGCCCCACCTCGGCGGGGGGAGTCTGGACTGCTGGCGCGGGGACGCCTAGCAGCCCAGGGGTGTGTGGTGCTTCCGCGGGGAAATGAGCCCGCGGGCTTTGGGGCCTCCACACAAGGCCCGGGAGCGGTTGGCAGGGAGAGAGACGACGAGCGCTGGCACCTCGAAGGTGCATCTGGCGGGCCCGCTCATTCTCTACCTGTCCTCCGCGCCGAGGGTGCCATTCCTCAGCTGCACAACCACCTTGCCACTTCCCTTTTGGGGTTATGGCCGAGCTTGGCTGGCTCGGTGGTGCTAGCGTCATCGTACCTGGCGGGCACGTGACGCGGGCCCCTCAATGTGAGGGGACGGCCATCTATCGTGGTGGGCGTTGCCGCCAGATACACCACGATGATGTTAAATCTCATTATACACCACAATTTACATAATGTCAATACCTTTTTATAAAAATGTGGTATAATATTTGCATAATGATACATGAAACCTACGACGATGTAGCCTTAGAGCGGATTCTAGCCGATACATTTGGTATCCATACAGAGGTAGAGAGTGTAATCGCGCGCCATATAGACGTAAGTCGGGGTGCGCATGCTACGGTATTTCTATCGCATAAGAAGCAACTCTACTGCTATATTGACGGCCCTGCCAGGTTAGTGCTTGGCGATATCAAGAAGATTGTCGCGCGTATGGGGTTAAAGCCAGAACTGCTTTTCCCTCCCAAGGGGCGGCCGCACTATTTTGATGAGATTGGGCTGGAGCGGTTTAGGCAGGTGTTTCCTGGCCGTAAAGATGTGACTGAGCATGATTTGCTGTTTTATCGTACCTTAGCTCCCTACTGCCCTGCGCTTATTCAGGTGCAAGAAGTAAAAGACGGCACAATCTATCGTGCCGACCCTGATGCGGTGAGCGGGTGGCGCCCCGCTGTAAAGTTTGCATATCGCCGCATTAAAACAAGCTAGAATATTATGGTACGAACACGCAGCTACCAAGTGTAGAACCACGTAGTTTTGCGTCGGTATCATTACGTACTAGTTGCTCACCGTACTTTCCTTGGTAAATGTACCATTTGGCGTCGCCTTCGCTGTAGTAGGCTGCCATATAAGATGTCACTTTGCTGCCGCCTGCCGGGATGATGTATCCAAATGTTTGGCCTGTACCACAATTTATTTCACTGCCTGATGTGCCAAAGAGGGCGGTTTCGTTGGCCGTGGTGCCAACACCGTTGAACCCGCCGCGGTACACGTATCGGTTAGTTGTGCCATTTGCCTTGCTAAATGGTGTGCCACTGACACCGCGTGGGTCGCCGAACTTGTCTCCAAGGTTCGGCAAATAGGTGTTTAAGGATGCGATGGAGGTATCACTGTAGAGTCGATTAGTACCATAGTAAGCCAGCGAGCCCGAAACGTCGCACGAGGTGGCTTGAGCGGTGGCGTAGTTACTGCAGCCGCTTGGGTATTCACTGTTTTTGGCATAGTATTTATCAAGCTCAACTGATAAAAGCTGCATGTCTGTTTGTCGTTTTTTATCACGAGAGTCTGCCTGTACATTGGTAAACGTAATTAGTAAAATGCTTGCTAAAATGGCAATAACAGCAATTGTAATCGCAAGCTCTACAACGGTGAACCCGCGCCGAGTAATGAGTTTCATATCGCTATTGTAGCATATTGGTTATGCTATAGTTACTGGCGCTATTGCTTGCAATCAAGTACCACTAAGTGCTCGATATGGGGTGTACGCGGGAAGAAGTTGTAGCCCATGTGGGCGCGGATGCCATACTTTTCGGCAAGTAATGCTACATCACGCGCTTGGGTAACTGGATTACAGCTTAAATAAATGATGCGGCTGGGCGCAGTCTCTAGCAGTTTAGTAATCACATCGGCGTGCATGCCGGCACGGGGCGGGTCTACGATAACCGTGGCATCATTGGTGATGTATTCAAGCGCTTTTTCGCTGGGTGCCAGTATGGCTGTGACATTTCTGCCTAGCCGTGCAATATTTTCGCGCATTTCGCGTACGGCATGCTCATTTATTTCTACCAGTGTTACACCTTCGCCGCCAATAGTTAAGCCGATGCTACCTACGCCGCTGTATAGGTCTATCACCCTTTCTTTATCAATCCATGCCCGCATATCGCGCAGTGCTTGCTCGTATACCGGGATATTTACTTGGAAAAACCCTTCGGTGGCATAGCGGAACGGCACACCTAGCACTTCATCGGTGAGTACGATGTTGCCAAAACTCGCCAGGCGCTCGGTAATGCGGCTGGCGGGGCTGCGTGGGTCACTGTAAATTACCTCGCCGCCTTGGGCTGGGAGTGTGCCCGCTTCGCTTTCGGTTATAATTTCGGGGAGTTCGTCTTTTACATACAGCTGCCACACGCAGTTGCCATTTTGGTCGCAGCGAATGAGGAGTGTTTTTAGGTTGCGGGCGGTAACGCTTTTAGGGCGTAGTAAATCTCGAATCGCAATTGCTAATTGCATCATTGGTTCGGGCAGTAACGAACAGGCTTGCACCGGAATCTTGCCCATGCCGCCACGCATAAAGAACGCTAAGTCTAGCGTATCTACGCCATCTATAGTGTCGCCAAACCAGCTGAACTCTACTTTGTTGCGGTAGTGTATTATTTTGTTGTTAGTATACACCTCTATCGCTTCGGGCAACACAATGTTGTGCAGCTCAAACGCCTCTTCAATAAGCGCAGCCTTGTAGTGCTGCTCGGCCTCAAATGTCATTATTTGCCACGGGCTGGTGCTTAGGTAGCTATCAGGATCTAGCGGTTCTACGCGTTCGGGGCTTTTGGTGTGGATTTCGGTGGTAATACCCTCAATAAATTTAGACTTCTTTTTGGTTAGCCTAATCGTTACGTTTTCGCCCGGTAGCCCGCCCCATACAAACGCTTTGCGGCCATCGGTTAGTGTACCAAGCGCTTGCCCGCCGCCAACGATTTTATCCAGCTTTACTGTTTCAAATTTCGGTTCTTTTTTACTCATTACTTACTAGTATATCACCTCTGTAAATGGAGTGGCTGGTGCTTACGGTTCGAGGGGAGTATAATATAAAAGTACTAAGTAATGGTTCCCTGTATGTGGAAGGAGGCGGATCATGACAAGTATCAAAGAAATTATAGGAATAGATGACGTGGCTGTAGAGCGGCTACGCGAAGCGGGGGTCAGTACGCTGGAGCAGCTGCTTGAGCGGGGCTCCAGCTCGGGCACGCGGATGCGGCTAGCCGATGAAACGCAGCTAGATGACGCCATCATAAAACAATGGGTACACCAAGCCGATCTAATGCGCGTAAAAGGTATCGGCCCCGAACTCGCTCACTTGCTTTGCCAGGTGGGCGTTTTTACTACCCCAAAGTTGGCCTACCGCAGCACCGATGCTTTACATGCTGATTTAATAGAGTGTAATCACAATCTACGCGCTATGAGCCGGCTACCCGGCATTACCGAACTGCACGAATTCATCACTTCGGCCAAAACTTTGCCAAAGCTCGTGCGGCACTAGGTGCTACAATATGTACTAGATGAAACGCGACATAAAAACCCATGGTCAACATTTTCTGCGCGGTAGCAGCTTTATTGCCGAATTGGTTGGCCACAGCAATATTCGCAAAAATGATACGGTGATTGATATTGGTGCTGGTAGTGGTGCGATTACGGCCGTGCTGGCGCGGCGGTGCCGGGCGGTAATTGCCTACGAGCCCGAGCTGCTGGCGGCGAAAAAGTTATCAGAAAATATGCAGCATTACGCCAATGTAGAGGTTGCGAATAAAGATTTTTTGAAGGCAGATTTACCTAGCGAGCCGTACAAGGTGTTTGCTAACATTCCGTTTGCGCTGAGTTCCAAAATCGTGCGTAAATTAGTGATGGCCAAAACCCCACCAAAAGCTATTTACTTGATAGTTCAAAAACAGTTTGCCCAGAAAATGTTAACGGACGGTAATCATTTCCATGGTGCGCTCGGCATGGCGATTGCCCCATGGTGGGTGGCGCGGATTCGCCGCCCGTTGCGTAAAACCGATTTTACCCCGCCGCCCGCGGTGGACACGGTGCTGCTAGAGCTAAAACCGCGCGAAACGCCGCTCGTGCCGCGCGAGCAACTGGAAAAGTATATGCAGCTGGTGGAGCAATGCTACGCCGACCCACGCGTGTATGCCAAGATTGGCGGACCGAAAGATAAAAAGCCATCGCAACTCACTCTTGAAGCATGGGTTAGCCTACTTGGCTAAGCCTATTCAGTGTGCAGCTCCCAGTCGGAATCAATAACCGCCTTGCGGCCGTTTGATGTTACGTGGGCCTCTATGTATTCTACTGGGTAATTGCGTATGTCACTACGATATCGTCGTTGCGGCTGTTGCAGCGCCAGCCTACTAAATCTTTCCTCTGCATCGCCTACTCCATCCCACAGTCCCAATGCCACGAGTGGGCGGGTAAGTAATGAGCTGCTAAAGTGATTGTCCTTAAAATTGAGCGCATAAGTTATAGCCACCCTGGATGCCATAACGATAGCTTGAGCAAGATGCTCTCGATGGCCCAGTCTCGACCTTGCCAGCACCCCCTGCCCTTCTATGCCGCGCGGCATACGCTCCGGGTCTATGTACAGGCGTAGTTTTTCGCCCTCTGGCGTGGTTGCTCCGCGTACATCGTGCACCATTACTGATGTACGGCTAGTGGGAAGCTCAAATTCGCCGGGATCACCTAATAATATGCCTGTTTTTAGATATTGCAAGAAGCGGTATCTGCCATCGTTTCCGTACTTTAGCTCGGCTACGAATGCTTGGCGATGGTCAAGATACGGTAGAGTCCGTATCTTTTCGTATATATCAATAAGTGGTGCAGTCGGTAGGGTGTATTCTGGTTGGCCTGGCTCTCTGCGGCCACGATACACTGCCTTATCATGAGCATCCATATCGGGCGAATCTCGCCCATCGGTGATTTCCCAGTGGTGATGAGCTTTGCGTCCGCCAATAAAATATTTCCCCTCGATTACCGGGTCACGAAATATCCGCACATTCACGCCTGGTATGTAGCGCCAGCGGCTTACCCTGGCATCGCCTAGCGGTGCCGGGCTGAATCCGTACAGCGCTGCGTCCAGGTAATGCTCTTCCCTCTCTTTATTCCAGCGCATCAGGCGCATAATAGCTGCTGGATTGACCGTCCCATCATACAAGCCGTTGGCCAATTGTTGGTGAAAGAGTGAGCGGACATCCTCGCTACCAATTGCTCGGTCTGGATGAGGGTTTAGTAGGTCTATATCAGAAAGGTCGGTATAGGTATGGATGGGGCCTTCGACAATTTGTTCGGGAGGCTCATTCCATCTATAGCGCACGCCGGGCAGGCCATTTTGGCCGAGTGGATATTCGGATTTGCGCGGTATCACCATGCTTGATAATAACCCGCTGTAACCATCGTAATCCTGCAATAATTCACTGCGTAGCATTGCCGTACCATCCAGTATGGCGGCTTGCCATTCGGCCATAGAAGTAATCAGTGGTACATCGATACCATACCGCAAAACGTAGCGTCCGATATCATGCTTGGGGCGACCTGTTGGCATAAAGTTATCAAATAAATCGTAGGTTGGGTCGCCTAGTGCTCGCTCGCGGCGCTTCTGATATTCCTGCTTGGTGTTCATCCAATCTTCCGAATTGCTACTTAAGTGAGCGTACCAATTGCGGTCACGTTTAAAACTTGCCTCGCCCCATGGTGCCACATCTCTCATAGGGTAATTATCGCTTATTAATTATTGCTGAGCAAGCACGAGCTTTTATGGTGTTATTGGCAGTTTGCGCAAGTTCCTGCTAACTCAAAATGGTGATGTGTAATAGTATAGTCATATTTTTTAGCGATTGTGCTAATAAGCTGTTCTAGCTCGGGTGTATCGATAGCGATGAGCTGATGGCAGTTAATGCATTGTAAATGATGATGGTGCGGCTTGAACGGGTCGGCCAGTTCGTAGCGCTTTTTCCAGCCAACATGAACAATATCTGTAATGTGCAGCTGTTCATATAGCTCTAACGTACGGTACACACTAGTACGGTCCGCCCCGGATGTAAGCTTGAGTAGCTGCTGGAGCGATAGTGGTTCGTCTGCTTGCTGCAACGCCGCGAAAACCAGTTGGCGTGGCTCGGTAATCCGGTATCCATTGGTTTGTAGTAGTGCTCCAAATTGTTCCATGGTGCAATTATACTCCTTATTGCAACATATTTGCAATAAGGAAAATTGGCATATATAGTGATGAACTATGAAGATTGCATTTGTAGGAAAAGGCGGCAGCGGCAAAAGCACTATTAGCAGTGCATTTGTAGCCTATTTGCTGCAGGAGAATCAAAAAATAGTAGCGGTTGATGCTGATATAAATCAGCATTTTGCCGCGCAGATAAATGCGCCCTTTAAGCCTGAGTTGGCACTGGCGCTAGATAATAATAAGGCAGCTATTCGGCAGTACCTTGTCGGCGACAACCCACGTATTACGGGCTCTAAGCAAATGGTAAAAACCACACCTCCTGGGCGCGGCTCAAAGCTAGTAGTTTTGAACAATGACAATAAATTATTGCAGCAGTACGCTACTAAATTCTCTGACAACGGGTACTTCATGCATGTGGGCACTTATGAATCGGACGGCATCGGCATGAGCTGCTACCACACTAGCCTTTCGATATTCGAAAATATCCTTTCACACACACCGGTAAATGCGGCTGATGAATGGGTGGTGGCAGACATGGTGGCGGGGACCGATGCATTTTCGGGGCCTTTGCATGCTATGTTTGATTTGCTGTGCGTAGTGGTGGAGCCAACGGTAGAATCGGTGAGTGTATACAAGCAGTTTATTGGCTTGGCGCAAGCTGCCGGTGTGGATTCCAGGGTGCGAATTATTGCAAATAAGATTGACGATCATGACGACGAGTCATATATAGAGCAAGAGACTGGTACTACGATATTGGCGAGTATTGCATACGACCCTGCGCTGCGCCGCCGCGCTCGAGAAGCCGGTACTACTGAGGTGAGTAAGCATGTAGTAGACGCTATGCGGGTAGTGGCCAGCGAGGCCGTGGCCGTAAAGCGTTCGCCTGCGGAGCATCTTGCTGAGTTGCAGAAATTGCATAAAGTATTTGCTCGTCAAAAGTTCACGATAGATAAATACGGTGACACATTGGGTCACATTGATACAGAATTTAATTTTTAGTGTAAAGGAATAATTATGAATAAAAAAGCAATCGTCGTAGTGACGGGTGTTAAGTTTGCGAAAGCGCTGCGCCGGTTTGACGACAAGCAAGACGTGCGGTACTACGATTTTACCGATGGCACGTACAAAATGAACAGCGGCGCAGGTGCGGCCTATATGCTGCGCGATGAGTACGAGCTGATAGTACAAGGCAATAGTGAAGATGCCGGTAGACGCTTGGTAGAACTTGGCGTAGTTGCTCCAGAGTATTACTTTGCCGAACCGCTTACCAATAAAGCTGCTGCCCACCGATTCGCACAGATGGTGGCCGAACGCAAAGCAGCTTTAAACTTGCCGGTACACGTGGTGCACTATGGTGCAGCGTCGGAAGCAAGCGCAAAACTTCCCGACGGCAGTTTGGGTGCAAGCATTTGGGATGTGCCCTCGGCTGCTGTACATGATTTGATTGATGCAAATTGTGTAACAATGATTAACTTGCTGCAAGCATTAAAAGAGCAAGACGTATTTGACGGCCAAGATGTCACAAAAGTCGTGGGTTTGACGGCAATTGCGGCTATTCGTGCCCGCGCCAAGTTTAGTCTAGATAATATCCAAAAGGCGGCTGGTCATGCATTGCTACGTACGCTTGCACTAGAGTTAACACCAGAGCGGATATTTCTCACGGAAGTATTGGTGGGTAGCCTGGATGGCGGTTACTACGATAATGATGTGACGTTACGTACGTCAATTGAAAGTTCGTCAAAGATCGGTTATGGGTATCAGCCAGAGAGCAAGCCAGTATTTACGGCCGAGCAGGTAGGCGATGCGGTGCGCTACGCATTGAACGCACGCTCGAATGTGCGCGAAATCATCATCTCGCCGTACGGGCAGTACCCGCATTTGGGTGCGTAACTAATGGTAGTAATATTACATAAAACATTACCGTGCGGCTTAGCGATAGTTGGGTCGCCCCCTCTTTGGGAGCATGAGTAATTATATACTCACCTTGCTTCCAGTATGTGCATTGCATGATAGGGGTTTACACTCACGTGTATAGTAGATTCGGTAGCCCTTTTTTACCTCTTCTGATCATTTCATAGTCTTTTTGCCCCGTGTAAGCTAAGCGGGGTAGTCTTGGAATACGATGCTTAATTACGGTAGGTGTCTCCACTTTCAGGCTATCGCCACGAGGGCTTGGTGGAATGACGCGTGTTCGGTAGTGGGTATCTAGCTCGTCGGTATATTCAATCCACACTTCTTGTTCAGCGGTGATATTGCAACCGTCAAAATGAAGGTGACTGCCTTTGAAAGTGATTCTCTCGCCTGGTGCGAGAATGCCTGCCTTTATATTTTCCTCGCCTAGTGATGATATTCTGTAATCAAGGTTTTCCGATGCATGAAAAACTTCAAACAAAAAGCAGTAGACATTAAAAGCTGCCTGGTCTCCCGCGTTCTTAATTGCTATGGCTGTCGAGTCTGTTTTATGGTTATACGTAAGATCCAGATCTAGCTGCGGTTTCGGTATAGGAACATTGATACCGAGTTTTCTGAGTAATTTTCTAAATGGACGAAATTTTATGGCAATGAGTGTGATTGTGACGCCAAGAAACAGAAAGAGAATGCTGGAGATAATTTCTGCGATCAAGTTCTCACCAATATCAGTCATACTGCTATGATATCAATGTTTTTGCATATGTCGAAGCATTGTTCTTCTGATATCGCGTATCACTCATCATCTTGGTACTAAGACCTTTCTTTAGGCTATGTAAACCAAGAATGGTACTTTGACTTCTTTGAAAAAAACAGGGCAAAACCTGTCTCTACTTACGGTTATGAGATATCGGTCGCTCTAATTCTGTCTCCGCTTATTTGCCAAGAAAAATAGCTTCGCTATTTCCCTTTTGTTTCACTCGGGCAAGCAAAAAGCTCCAGACCTAAAGGCCTAGAGCTTTTTGCTTGGCTGGGGCGGAGGGATTCGAACCCCCGAATGCATGGACCAAAACCATGTGCCTTACCACTTGGCGACGCCCCAATAGATGTAAATAACAAAAGACAGTATAGCATATCTACAGGACCGTTGCCACTGGTGTTTTTTGCCATCATTGACGCTAACGCTATAAATGACTAGTATAAGATACATGAAACTTGTCGTTCCTAGCCTGTTTGCCTACAAGCGAAGCTACTTAAAACACGATGCGGTCGCTGCGTTGGTGGTAACGGCAATTGTGATACCGCAGTCACTAGCCTTTGCCATGATAGTCGGCCTGTCACCTATTACTGGTCTGTATACAGCCATGGTTGCGCCGATTGTGTTTGCGTTGCTGGCTAATGCTCGGCGTTTGGCGGTTGGGCCAGATTCAGCAACGGCAGCTGTGGTGGCTTCGGGCGCGGCACTTGTTGCGCAGGCGGGTACTGCCGGGCATGCTAGCGCGGTTGCGATAATTGGTATACTAACCGCTGTGGTGCTAGCCGCAATGTCGCTGCTGCGGCTGGGATTTTTTGCCGAGCTTATATCGCGGCCCGTGCTTGTTGGGTTTTTGGCGGGTGTAGGCGTGCAGCTAATAATAGCAAGCTTGCCTACCATGCTCGGCATAGCTGTAGAGGGCTCGCTATGGCAACGGTTGGGCGGAATCGTTACGCAGTTTGGCGAAGTGAACGGCATGGCGCTGACGGTGTCGGTGCTTGTGGTCGGTATTATTGTACTATTACGCCGTACTGTCGTTCCGGGTGAATTAGCTGGCTTGGTACTGGCCGTCGCGTTTGCTGCTATATTCCAGATTAGCCAATATGGCGTGGCGATGGTGGGTGCCTTACCGAGTGGGCTGCCGTCGTTTACAGTACCAGCGGTTACACTGGAACAAGTAATTACCCTACTGCCCGCGGCGGTATCGGTAGCGCTGGTGGTGCTCGCGCAGGGCTCCGCGGTAATTCGTGCGAATGCAAGCCGCCGTGGCGATAAGGTGCGTGTAAATAACGATTTGTTTGCGCTTGGCGCGGCAAACCTCGCAACTGCCGTAACAGGTGGGTACGCAGCTAATGGTAGCCCTATTCGTACGCAAGCAGCAGAGTCTGCGGGCGGGCGGTCGCAAATGGTTAATGTACTTACGGGAGTGCTCGTGGGTATGGTGCTACTTGTCGGCACGGTACTTTTTCAGTATGTGCCGCAAGCTGCGCTTTCGTCGATTGTATTTGTTGTGGGGATTTACTTGATTCGGTTTACTGAGCTGGCATATATATGGGACCGCCATCGTATGGAATTCTTGGTGGCAATGGTGGCGTTAGTTGGCACTATTTTGTTTGGGGTGCTACAAGGTGTATTCGTTGCGATTATTGTGTCGTTAGCCGAGCGTCTAAGCCGCCAATATCACCCGCGCGATGCCGTGCTGGTGCGTGATGGCGAGGTATCTGACTGGGTGGTTGAGCGCTTAGGCGGCGATGAAACACGCCTGAAAAATACTGACGGACTTTTGGTGTATAGTTTCGAGAGCCCGCTTTACTTTGAAAACGTGGGGTACTTTGCGCACCGCATACGGCGAGCGATTCGTAACGCCAAAGAGCCTGTAACATATATTGTGATAGATGCCGGTGCTATAGATACGGTTGATTATACCGCTGCCGAAGAGCTAAAGCCATTTTTTGAAAAACTACAGACCGATGGTTTGCGCGTTGGGTTTGCGCACGTAACACCATATATGAAAGAACAGCTGGAGTATCTGGGTATTATGGATGTTATTGGCGAGGATAATATACACCCTACGCTTGATGGTGCACTACAAGTGAAACATAGTCGTAAGTGGCACTAGCCTAAAAGAGCGGATAAGCCCTGCCAAAAGTCGGGCAGAGATCCTTCTACCACAAGGGTAGATTCTTTGGGAAATTGCGCTACTACTTCTGCGCGAGTATCATCGCTCAGTGCTGCGTAGCATGTGGCTGATTTTGGCAGTGCCCTGCCAGGTCGATACACAAATGGAACGGACGATTGATTAGTGATAAGGCTAAGGGTGGCAAATTGCAAAACGGTATGTTCTGGGTCCTTTGAAACGTAGACGATGCGCTTATTGGCCTCGCGAATGCGCGCCACGGCTTCTTCGGTGCCATGGTAAAGCTGGGGGTGGAGTAGCAGCAGGCCTACGATTTTTACTGTAACGTCTTTTAGCGATGTAGGCACCTTTATGCTGCCGGCTTCTGCAACTGCATACACTATGGAACCGTGCGCCGCGAGTTTTCGGGCTTGTAAAAGCAAGCGTTCTTGCTCGGTGTCTGTAAGGCCTGCATGATGTGCGAGCGTAGTAGGTTTACCTACCCAAACGCTCGTAAATGATTCACCATGGTGATATACAGTACCCAACGTTCGCCCGGAAAATGATTTCACAACCGTATTTACTGGTGTAGCTCCGAGAGCTGCTGCAAGCGGTCCTTCGTGATTTGCAAGCGCCCGGCGTGCCATAGCAACAACGCTACTGGTACTGCCCACCAGCGGAATTGCTCTATCGAATGATACGGCTCCGCCAGTAAGGTTATCGGTATCTACAATAATGGTTGTGATATGCTGCGCTTTGCGGCGGAGGGCTGCTGTAGTGCGTATACCTGGCGCTTTGCCAAAATAGCGAAGCGCAAATGATTTCGCAGTGACCCGTGATGATTTCATACGGTTTAGTATACCATAAGCGGCTTGCGGTAATTTGTCGTAGCGTTTACAATAGTTTCATGGTAAAGAAGTCTTCTACAGTCACAAAGAAGAAAGCGGCAAGTACTAAAAAGCCAGTTAAGGCATCAAAACGCCCTGCTGCTGCCAAAAAAGCAAAAGTGCAAAAAGTAGATATCTACCCTAATCGCATGACAGTGGCTATTTCGGCACTTGCCGGCACACTCCTTGTGCTAGTCACTATTATTGCCGTACTTGGCTCGCGCGGGTAGATACACTATTTTTACCGTTCGTGCTACACTGTTGATATGAAAGTACGTATTGAAATTGACACGAAAACCTTTGTGCGCTTTTGGCTGGTGGTTATTGGCTTTGCCGGGGTAATTCTAGCATTGTATAGTGCCCGTACAGCACTTATTATTTTGGGTACTTCCCTATTTTTGGCACTCGCATTAAACGGGCCGGTAAGCAAACTGGCGAAGCGTTTACCCGACCGTAGCCGCACGCTTTCTACCGCCATAGCCTTTTTGGCAGTGATGGCATTTCTGGGTGCAGTTATCTTTTTGGTGATACCACCTATCGTGCAACAAACGGTTAAGTTCATTGATAGTGCGCCCGAGATGGTGCGTACACTCTCGGCACAGTGGCAAGGGTTTGGCAATATTGTCGAACAATACCATATTCAGCCGCAGGTTGACCAAGCAGTGGCTTCGGTGCAGTCTGATGCTACTAAATGGGTAACCGGGTTTGGTAAGAACTTTGTATCTGGTGTCGGTTCGGCGTTCTCACTGGTTGCCGCGTCCATTTTGGTGGTAGTACTCACCTTCTTGATGCTAGTAGAGGGGCCAGAGTGGATGAAGCGTATCTGGGGTCTATACCGTAACGATAAGCGGCTGAAGCATCACCAGCACGTCGTACGCCGTATGCGCCAAGTGGTTTCGGGCTACGTGGGCGGGCAATTAACGGTATCGGGTATTGGCGCGCTGTGTGCTGGTGCAACAGTGTTTATACTGTCGCGATTCTTCCATGAAGTACCGGCTAATCTTGCATTACCTACTATCGCGATATGTTTTGTGTTGTCGCTTATTCCTATGTTTGGTGCCACAATTGCAGGTGTACTAATAGCACTGCTATTAGCCTTTAATAGTGTGCCAGCAGCGATTATATTCATCATTTACTTCCTAGTGTATCAGCAGGTAGAAAATAACATTATTTCACCGCGCATTCAGGCCAAGCGTATTGAGCTAAGCCCGCTTGCCGTACTTGCAGCAGTAACGATTGGGTTGTATGTATTTGGCATTGCCGGTGGTATCATTTCTATCCCAGTTGCCGGGTGCGTGAAGGTGCTTATTGAGTCATACCTTGAACGAGCCAAAGAAGCCCGCAAAGAAGAGCGGGTTAAAGAAAAATCGCTCGGCAAGCTTCTTAAGAAGTCATCTGAAGCCTAGAGAAAATTATTTAATCGTACGACCAAATGGTGTCGTTAGCGGTATCGCGCATGGCGATGCCGCTCTCTTGTAGTTCGTCGCGTAGGCGGTCTGATGTTGCCCAGTCTTTCGCGTCGCGTGCTCGGCGGCGCTCTAGCAATAAGCGTTTGGCATCATCATCTATATCTGGAGTGTTGTCTAGCAGTTGTATGCCAAGTAGTTCGTCGACTGACTCTAGCAATGTTATAAGCCCGTGGCGGTGGATGCTAGCAAGTGGTTTGTTGTCTAGGCCTGCGAACGCATCGTCAATAATCCGTAGTGCCTCAGGTGTATTTAAATTGTTTTGCAATGCCTCGCGCACAGCGCCAGCAGCTGCTTGTAGCGAAACGTAGGTGTCGGCGTCATCATTCTTTTTGCTATCATCGTGCAGGCGATCGTGCGTTTGGTGGCGCAGGGCGGCATAGTTACGCCAGTTGGCTAGGCGGTTTTTTGCTGCCGTTAAATTATCAAACGTAAAGTTGCCTTCGTTCGTGTACTGCCCTTGCAAGATAAACATACGTAGGTCTAATGGTGTAAATCCACGCTCGTCAAGGTGTTGCAGTGTGTAGCCGTTGCCAAGGCTTTTGCTAATTTTGCCACCGTCGATTTTTAGGTGATTATTGTGCAGCCAATAGTGTGCAAATACTGTTCCGCTGGCAGCTTCTGACTGCGCGATTTCATTGGTGTGGTGTACAGGTATATGGTCGATACCGCCGGTATGAATGTCGATAGTCGGGCCAAGTATACTCATTGCCATTGCCGAGCATTCTAAGTGCCAGCCTGGGAACCCCATTACGGGCTCACCTTCAATTGGCGGTAGCTCTAGTAAATCAGCCGGTGTTTCCCATTGCATGTCGCGTGTAACGCCTGGCTCGGTAAATTTCCATAACGCAAAATCCCATGGCTGGCGCTTTTCGTCGTTGGCTTCTACGCGGGCGCCGGCTTTTTGCGCTTCTAAATCCAGGTGGGCAAAATCAGCATAGCTCGGGAACTTAGCGGTATCAAAGTAAATGCCATCGGTGGTTTGGTAGGTGTAGCCTTTTTCTTTTAGTATGCGTACAAGGTCGAGCTGCTGGGTGATAAAATCGGTTGCGCGCACTAAATGCTCCGGTGCAAGTAGTCCTAGCTTTTCCATACCAGCCAAAAAATCTTCGGCGTAGTATTCGGCTACTTCCCATGCAGTTTTGCCTTCGCGCCGGGCACCTTTTTCTAGCTTGTCTTCGCCTTCATCGGCGTCGCTTACTAGGTGGCCAACGTCAGTTAAATTCATTACACGTTCTACCTGGTAGCCACTGGCAATCAGCGTGCGCACCAGTGTATCCCAGTAGACGTAGGCGCTCCAGTTGCCGACCGTTAGGTAATCGTATACCGTTGGGCCGCAGGTATATAGCGTTACTTTGCCCTCCGTAATTGGGGTAAAGGTATCTAGCTTGCCGGTAAGGGTGTTATGAAGTTTTAGTGCCATATTCTTTTAAAGCCTTTTCTGTTGCGGTTACAAGTTCGCGCATTATTTGGTCGTAGGTTTCGTAGACTTTAAAGCCGGCTGCGTAGTTGTGCCCGCCGCCGCCAAAGTAGCCGGCGATCGCACCCGCAACCGGCAGGTTACACCGCAGCTTGCCAGTCAACTTGCCGTCTGGGTAGGTTTTGATAGCGCAAGCTACCTGCACGCCTTCTACAAGGCGCATTTCATCAAGTACCAACACGCTGGGGTTGTAGCGGTCGCTATACTCCTGGATATCTTCCCAGGGTATATGTACGGTCGCAAGTGCACCGTCTAGTAGGTACTCTACCCTGCTGATTAGTTCACCTTTATATGCTAAAATATCGGCTGGCTTTTTCATCAGTTCGCGGCGAGCATTTTCTATCTCGTGCGGTACGGCACCTAGCTTTACCAGGTCAGCCATCGTTTGGTAAGTTTCGGGCGTGACAGCTTCGGTAGAAAGTCCTAGGGTATCAGCAGCAATAGAACTATACAGCATACTGGCAGCAGATGGTGTCACTTCCCAGCCGAGCTTTTTGGCGATGTCGTAAATTAGCTCGCCCGTAGCGGCGGCGGTGCGGCTAAGGATAAATTCGTGTGGGAATGCCAGGTCATTTTGCTCTACTTCGTCATCGGCTTCGCCGTGATGGTCGAGCACCACTACCGGGTGGGATTCAAGAAATGAGCGTACACCAGGGCTTTTCAGCGCTTTTTCTAGCAGTGCTTCGGCGGCGGTATCGACAATAATTGCCATGTCGGCCCCGTGCGGGAAATCATTTACTACCCTGTCCCAACCTTTCAAAAAGCGTAGGTATTTTGGCATATCGATGGCGCAGTACATGGTAACTTCTTTGCCCTGCTCGCCTAGCAGTTCTTCTAGCGCTAGCGAGCTGGCCAGGCTGTCGCCATCAGGATTTTCGCCCTGAATGATAACGATTTTTTTGGCTTCCGTAACGTTGTTTTTTAGTGTGTCATACATCTGTTAGTATTGTATCACGTCTTGACCCAGAGAGTTGTAGCGCCATATCGCCTGCAGCTCGTGCCAATGCGGGGTTGGTTGAGTGCAATGCAATCTCGGCCGTGCCTAATATCACGCCCGCACTGATATTGTTATGGCTGCCAATGTTTGCTTCGGACTCGCTAGCAACAATCTTGGCGTGCAGAAACGGTAGAGACGGATCAATCTCACCCTCAAACAACGCGGCGGGCCGAATGAGTCGTTCGTAGCGGCGGTAAATATCCATGACTCCGCCACCTAGACGCTTGTCGGTAGGACCATTATAGAGTGCCTTTACGGTGACTCCCCGCTTGGTAGCGCCCGCTAGCAATGCAGCTGTCTTGCCGCTTGGGAAAAACTGGCAGGTCATCGTAACCCAGTCCTTGGCATTACGAATGGTGTCTAGTGCTCGCTCGTAGATAACTGATTGACCCGGCCGCCCAACGTCTATAAGGAGCTCTGTAGAATCATCAATCGGGTGCACGAGGTCGCTGTCGCCTAGCGCTGCACGCACGCTCCCGGCGGCTGCTATTTGTTGCAGGATATTGTAGATATAGGTAGCGGTTTTAGGGTCGTTGTTTGCTCCGGCCATCACATCCAGGTTACTGGTGTCGTCGAGATTGCAGCCGCCAACCCGCCACATATCGTTAATAACGGCGGCTTTAATATGTGAGCGGTCGGCAAATGGTATGTGGATCTGCTTCGGCTCGTTCGTTTGCGTAACCGATACTCCGGCTTGACGCAATTCATTTAGGGCTGCAATGCGCTCACCGAATACAGCTTTGGTTTTGCGGTTGCCGCCAATTGGGAATGGTGCGGCTGGGCCGGTTGGTTTGTAGGTGCTATCAAATATAAAAGTGGCGGTATCTACTACTAGCAAAACATTCACTCCGCGCCTAGCAGCACAAGCGAGTTTTGGGAGCAGCGTTGCAACACTAGGGTCAAGGTGGTTAAACGACATTGAGGCTAGTGCAATGCGGCCGCCGTCACCTACCTGATCTACTTGCTGAATAAGGTCGGCATAATACTCGGTTTGAGTATAAATGCTAATTTGCGTGGCCATAGGCTAACCTAGGACAGCTTCCGCCTGCCCTCAAGCGCATGCGTAAGGGTAATTTGATCGGCGTACTCTAAATCAACCCCTACCGGAATGCCACGGGCAAGGCGCGATATGGTTAACTCTATTTTGGCTTGTTCAATTTGCCGCTGGATAAATAGCGCGGTCGACTCGCCTTCTACACTGGCGTTTGTAGCAATGATTACTTCGTCTACTTCGTCGTTCTTTAGCCGCTCTAGCAGTTCGGGTATATGAAGCTGCTCTGGCCCTATGCCGTCAATTGGACTGATTGCCCCGCCAAGTACGTGGTAGGTGCCCTTATACTGTCCGGTGCGCTCAAGCGCTACGATATCAAGCGGCTCCTCTACTACGGCTACTAGTTTTTTGTTGCGGTCAGCGTCCGAATAGAGTGGCGACATTTCTTCATCGGGGTCGATGAGCGCAAAGGTAACAGGACATGTTTTTACGCCGCTATGTAAGCCTGAAATGGCGCTGGCAAGGCTGGCAGCCCCACGCTCATCGCCGCGCAGCAAATAGTATGCGTACCGCTCGGCAGTACGGGCGCCAACGCCTGGCAGGCGCCCTAGTTCATCAATCACCTTGGTGAGTGCTTTTGGCAGCAGTTGCGACATGTCAGCAGCTGGCTTATAGCCCTAGTTTGCCCAGGCCGCCCATTAGAGGCTTCATTTGCTCGGCAGCAATTTCTTGCGCCTTTGCCATACCGTCGCGGATGGCGATTTCAATCCAGTGCTCTAGGGTACCGATATCATCTAGGTCAACATACTCGGGATTAATCTTGATTGATTTAATCTTTAATTCAGCGGTAATCTGCACCACTACGGCGCCATCGCCGGCCTCTACTTCAATAATTTGTTTTGCTAGCGCTTTTTGTGCTTTGCGCAGGTCATTTAGCATCTTCATCTGGTCTAACGCCATAGTAAAAACTCCTCTACTAACTTAACTCTCTATATTGTACCACGGGAGCGAGCGCCAAGAGTGGCTATTGCCCTGTGGTGGCTTTGTAAATGTAAAAACGGTCTGCATTGCCGCTGCGGGCGTTGGTAATAATAGTTGCAAGCTGGCGCTCAGGTGGAGCAGTGGTATAGGCGGCTCTAGTAACTACTATTGTAGTAGCACCGGGCGTTTCTAGTGTGCCAAGCATAAAGCGCTTGTCGTAGTGGGCTACAAGCCCATAAAACGCACGTTCGTTATGGCTTGTTACTAGCACGACTGGTGACTTTGCATTGTTGAGTGTTTGCTCGAAAAGCCGTAAGTCAGTGGAATAATAGCTCAGAATATTGGGGTTATATGTGTAGTTGTTTATGTAGCTCATACTACCAGTAAACAGCAGCCCCGCTACCAAAATGGAAATAGGAACAAGGCCGGCTACTCGGGCATAAGGGTTGCGCGGGAATAGCCTGTACCAGTTTGCTATAAGGGTTGCTATGCCCATGGCTACCATCAGAACAGCTAGTGGGTAAAGTGCCGGTATATGAGCTGGTTCTAGCAGGACTACTACTAGCAAACACGCGCCAAGGATGATGGTGGTATAACTGCGCGCTGTATGTTTAACGGTAAGCAACCGGTAGACGCCAATACACATAAGGATTGCCAAGCCTAGCGGGTAAATAGGTCGTAGCATAAAGCTGTTTGAGGTAGAAACAAATCCAAAAAGATTTTGCATGGCAAGCGGCACCGATTCCATAAGGTTAATCCCGTCAGTAGGAATACCAAGTAGCACTAGCGCGACCGATGGTTGAACGATAATTGCGTACACAAGTGGTGATATGGATACTAGCCCGAGCAGTATAGCAATAATCAGCCGGGCTCGTGACACGCGGCGGATAACGTAGCGAATGTGGGGGTGTAGCGATGCGGTGACAATAAGCGCAATAACCAAGTAAATACCGAGCGGTATGTATAGTGCAGTAGCCATGAGTACACAGGCCACGACTTTCCAAAGCGTAGTAAAGTAGCGGCTGCGTGTGACGAACGTGCTAGCTGCAAGTAACCATATCGCCACAAATGAAAACATGATTGCCGGCGTGCCGTCTTGCAGCAAAAAAAGGAACTGTGCGGTACTGGCGGCAATCAAGGTTGTAATGATAGCGACATTGCGCCTAAACCATGTGCGTATGAGCACGAACACGCCAATAATAGTAAGAACGCCTAAAATGATTGACGGTAGTTTTATGGTAAGTGGAGTTACGCCAAAGGCTAGAAAGCTGAGGCGTTGCAATATGAAGTACGGTAGATTCACGACTGATGATGGGTCGATTGACTGCATAGAAAGTGCGCCGCTAACAAGCGATGCATCTAGTTCGCCTTGGCGCAGTGCACCCGGTACAAAAAGTGCTACCATTGCGAATAGCCCCGCAATCCCGGCTATCAGTGCAGCGTAGCCAATCACATAGCGTTTAGCGTACAGGGTGTATTCTGTTACTGCTTTCATCTGGTAGTAGTATACCATATCCGGCCTCTGTCTCCGGCGCATTTCGCCCGTTTTTAGATACCTGAATCACCCCTACTTTCTCTCCAGACACCGTGGCACGCATGAGAATCTAGGCTAGAGGCCTGGAATCTCATGCGTGCCAGCGTAGATAGTCAGTGTCAGGAGTGAAAGTAGGGGTGATTCAGCCCTGTTCTACTCGTGCCGTTTGTCTAGGCTCATAAAGCGTAGGCGCTCTGGGTGGAAGTATAGCTGCACTTTACCAACCGGGCCGTTACGGTGCTTGGCGATAATGAGGTCCGTGATGTTTGCAACCTCCGGATTATCTGGCTCGTAGTAGCCTGGGCGGTATATAAACGACACCATGTCGGCATCTTGCTCAATAGAGCCCGATTCGCGCAGATCTGAAAGCTGTGGAATGGGCGGCGTGCGGGACTCCACGGTACGCGATAGCTGGCTTAGGGCAATAACCGGGACGTTTAGTTCGCGAGCAATAAGCTTTAAGCCGCGGCTGATTTCGCTCACTTCTTGTACGCGGTTGCCGTTGTGGTTACCATTAGCCTGTAGTAGCTGCAGGTAGTCGACAACAATCAGCCCTAGTGGCTGATCATGGGCGGCGCGGCGGGCTTTGGTACGCATTTCAAGAACCGACAGACCTGGCGTATCGTCAATAAAGAACGGCGCCTCGGCCATTTCGCCCATGGCTTCGGAAATTTTACTAAAGTCGTCATCACTTAGGTTGCCGGTACGAATGTTCCAGCTATCTACGCCCGAGGCGTCGGCAAGCATACGGTCGATCAGCTGTTCTTTGCTCATTTCTAGGCTGAAAAATAGTACAGGCTGTTTCGCAATTGTCGCAACATTATACGCAAGATTTGTCACTAGAGTTGTCTTACCCATTGCTGGGCGTGCAGCCAGGATAATGAGGTCGCTGCGCTGTAGGCCAGCGGTCATGTTATCGAGATCGCGGTAGCCGGTACGAACGCCACGTAGTTGGCCCTTGTTGCGGTGCAACTCTTCTATGCGGTCAAAGCTTTCGGTCAAAATGCTCTCAATGCTTACCAAATCTTGCTTTAGCGACTGGTCACTCACACTAAACAGTTCGGCTTCGGCTTGGCCTAGTAGTTCCTGAGTACTCGTTTCCTCGTTAAAGCCCATTTCACCGATTTCGGTGCCGGCTTTTATGAGGCGGCGGCGAATGGCTTTTTGGCTAACAATTTCGGCGTAGCTGGCTGCGTTAGCGGCCGTAGGCACGTAGTTGGTTAGCTCGGTTAAGTAGGCCGAGCCGCCTACGGTTTCTAGCTCATCTTTCTTTTTTAGCTCGTCGGTAAGCGTAAGTAGGTCGATTGGCTTGTGGCGTTCGTAAAGGCGCATCATGCCACCGTAAATGACGGAATGGCGCTTGTCGTAAAAATCCTTGGTACTTACTAGCTCCGATGCATCGGCAATTACTTCATCATCAATCAAAACAGCGCCCAGCAGGCTCATTTCAGCATCTAGGTTTTGTGGCGGCACTTTGCCGGCTTGCACCTCTTTTTTGTCGGCCATTACAGACTTACCTCTTCTCCTCCGCCCATAATATCAAGAATACTGGCAGCTTGGCTATCCTTTGGCGGTGCGATAGTGGCCAGAACGGTGATAGTGCCATCGGCTACGCCTACATTGGCAAGGCTGGCGCTTAGGTGCGGGAGGGCTTGGTCTAACTTCTTTTTTACAAACGGTTTGCCGGCATAAATAGTTAGCTTTGTGCCATCAAATTGGTTACCGCATTTTGTAAGCAGGCTGTGTGCGCCTGGCGAGAGCTCTTTTACGCTCGCCAAAAAATCACTCCATGGGAAGGGTTGGTCTTTGGCTAGGGTTCCTTTTGGCGTGGTGTCTTTTTTATCTAGTTCTTCTTTAGTTGTTTGATTGCCTTCTTGGCTTTCCTCGCTTGCGTCGTTGCCTGCGCTCGCCTCTGGCGTGCTCGCCACGTAGCGGCGCTGGTCTGCCGGTGAAGACTGCCCGACGGCAGTCTGCAAGACAATGTCACCGTCAAGCTGTGCTTGACTGGCTGACTTGTGGGCTCGCGGAACGTGAGCTGCCAGCGCGTCCGCCCCTAAAATGCTTTCATCTGTAGATGAAACATTTTGGGCGCTGTCACCCGCTTGAGCTGACTTCTGGCTTGGTGCCACCTGCTCGTGCTGCTCTACAGATGACTCTGCGGCTTTCTTGTTCGGTGTAACAGGTGTAACATTGCTCGCTAGCGCTGTTAGTAACTTCACATGCGGCCAAGCGCTCCGCCCAATATCGAGTAGCTTATCCAGCAGTGGCAGCAACTGCGGCTTTTCGATAATTTGGCTGCGGATGGTTTGAATAAGTTGCTCGGCAACCAGGGTAGCGGGTGTACCGCGTGTTTCTGCCTCGGCAATAAGCTGGCTAATGCGGGCGATGTCTTGCTCTTCGTAGGCAGTGAGCAGCTGCTGTACGGTTTCGGTGTCAGCGAGGCCCAGGATATTTTCGATTAATATTGGCGTAACTTCATCGTCGGTAAGGCTTTGTAGTTGGTCTAGTAGGCTGATGCTATCGCGGAAGCTGCCTTTGCCATGGCGTGCAATCAGCTCAAGCGCCGCATCGTTGATGGCGATATGCTCGCTATCGGCAATACTACGCAAATGCCGCACCGCATCGGTAGTGCTAATGGTGCGAAAGTTAAAGCGCTGCACGCGCGATACAATGGTCGCTGGCAACTTTTCTACATCGGTGGTGGCTAAAATGAACACTACGTGCTCTGGCGGCTCCTCTAATGTTTTTAGCAGTGCGTTAAATGCCGACTTGGATAGCATGTGTACTTCGTCGATAATGTAGACTTTCTTTTTTGCTACACTTGGGGCTATCATTACTTTTTCGCGCAGGTCACGAATGTCTTCAACGCTGTTGTTGCTGGCGGCGTCAATTTCTATGATATCTAGGTGAGTTGCTTCGTCGCTGTAGGGCAACCCGTTTATTTCGTGGGCCAATATACGCGCAATTGACGTCTTACCAACGCCTTTAGGGCCGGTTAGCAGATAGGCGTGTGCTATGTTGCCATTAGCAACAGCCCTCGCCAACAGCGCGGTAATGTGCGATTGTCCGACGATTTCATCGAGCGACCTAGAACGATACTTGCGGTATAACGCCTTCCCCATTGCTTTTATTGTACCCCTTCTGCGGCAAAAAGTCTGTTGTAGTTATTGCGCGCGGGTTAATGGTAGGGCGACAGCCTCATAGCGCCATGAGGTCTACTAAAAAACAATGCCAGCTGTATGGGCTGGCATTGTTTTTAATTCCTAGGAAGTACTAAAGCGCCGCTTCAACAGCCGCCCAAGTAGCATCTGGGTTATCTTCTGGCACAATAATGGTAACTTGGTCACCGATATTGATGCGGAAGTACGTAACGCTTGCTAGCAAAATGCGGAACTCGCGCCCTTGGGCTTCTACGTAGTAGGCGCCGTCGTGCTGCACTAGGGTGCCGATGATCTGCTTGCGTGGTACGGGGTTAATTTGCTTGTAAATAAACCCGCCATCGTCGGCGATGGTAAGCTTTAATATGTCGCCCTCTACAAGCTTTGATTTAGAAGCATAGTTGGCTGGTACCGGGTAGTTTTTGCCGTCTGGCCCCACCATGGTTTGGCCGTCAAACACGCCTTCTATCACTTTGCCGCTCACTTCTTCGCGTGAGTTGCTAGGCGTTACAACATGTCCGTCGTCGCCCAAGATGCTCATTAGTAGTTCTTTTGCTGCAGCCAAGTTTGTTTCGGCCTCGGTGATAAGCGATTTCAGCCGCTTCACCTGTTTTTCTGGTAATTCAGACATAATTCTCGCAGTCCTTGTCTGTTTTTCGTAGTATTACCTCTATTATATACCGCGGCAGGGGCTATAAGTCAAGTCCAAAACTATCCACAGGATTTTGAGGGGTGGCAGGCAAAGTGTTGTAAAAAATGATGGTATACACGATAAAGAATGAAAATACCCTAAAAATGCGAATGACCCGCTGGTCGCCCCTGAAAAGGGGCGACCAGCGGGCCGTGCTTCGCGATCGGGACAGTAGCGGCGGCCTACTCGGCCGCAGCCGCCCCTGCGAAGTACTCCAGGAGCCCATCTCGGGCCTCCTGGGCCTCCTCATTGCGCCATAGGCGGCGCATCCGGGAGGACCTGGTTCGTGCACGCAGTCTCCGGAGCGAACTCCGAGGGGTGCGGTGGCTGTCAGTCACGGTTACTCCTTCATTGGGTTGATGAGTGACTTACAAATTCCATTATAGCATGTAGTAGCCATAAAGTCAATAGTTGATTTTGTTATATAAAACCACCCCTAGCAATAGGGGTGGTTTTATATAACAAATGTGGTCGTCGTGTTGTGCTCTAATTAGGCTACTTCTACAGCTGCGCCAGCTTCTTCAAGCGCCTTCTTTGCAGCTTCAGCATCGTCCTTAGACACCTTTTCTTTGATTGGGCTTGGTGCGTTGTCTACAAGTGCTTTAGCTTCGCCAAGACCTAGGCCGGTTAGTTCTTTAACAGCCTTGATTACGGCAACTTTCTGAGCACCTGCGTCCTTTAGGGTTACGGTGAACTCAGTCTTTTCGTCTGCAGCTGCACCAGCGTCAGCGCCAGCAGCAGGACCAGCAACAGCAACTGCGGCAGCAGCTGGTTCGATGCCGTATTCGTCCTTAAGGACGTTCTTTAGTTCGTTTACTTCAAGCACAGTAAGGCCTGTAAGTTCTTTTGCAAGTTTTGCAATATCAGCCATAATTGACTCCTTGTTTCGTAGTTAAAATTGGTGTGCGTAATTGCTTACGCGGTAGCCTTGGCCTCGATACCATCGAGGAGCGCATGCAGGTTGCCTGAAAGCGCATTTGTTGTATCGTGAACTGGTGAAAGCAGTTGTGCAACCACTTCGGCGATAAGCTGGTGCTTGCTAGGTAGCCCTGCAAGTGCTTTAACGTCGGCAGTACCTTGTGCAAGGCCTTCGCCGCTGAAGCCAGCCACAAGCTCTAGGGTTGGGTGCGTTTTTGCAAACGTGTCCAATACCTTGGCTGGTGCCACTTCGTCGTCATTGCTGAAAGCGTAGAGTAGCTGACCTAAAAGTGCTGACGTATCAGTTTCTTTGTAGGTGCTGTTTTCGCCCATTGCAACACGTACTAGGCGGTTTTTGACTACCTTGATAGTCACGCCTGCTTCGCGTGCGGCCTTGCGTAGTTCCTGCAGGTCAGCAACGCTGAGCCCTTGGTACTTTGCAACCGCAGTGCCTTTGGCACCTGCAAATAGTTCTGCTAGTTCACTTACCAAAGCTTGTTTCTTATCCTTGGTTATAGCCATAGATAATCCTCCATATTTGCGCAAGCTCGGCCAAACGTTTTTTCTAGCTACCGTGCGCCACTAAAGAATCTTGGGGCAAGCCCCAGGAATCTTTAGATGTCGTAGCGTAGATAGTCAGTAGCTAGAAAAAGTTTAGCCAATCTTGCTGGTTTGCTTTGATTCGTTTAGTGTTTTATTACGACCACATTGTTAATGTCCGACATTGGTTCTGATAGTTGGAATCAAAAAAGTCCTCAATTCACTATCAAAGACGTAGGAAAAAGTGTGTATTCCCTCGGTAGCATTCTTATCGGTATAATTACCCGCTACTGTCTTTGGTAATGTCTAGGGGTAATTGTAGCAAAAATGCAGACTATTGTCAACGCTTTAGCTATAGGCTAGCAGCCGCTCTAGCTGGAGCGCACGCACGCGACTAAACGGGGTAAGGTTATTCTGGCCTAAACGCTCTTTTTGGCGGTGAATTTCGGCTATGGCTTCTATTTCTTCTGGGGTGGCTCGGTCATTCCTACCTAGCGGGCTGCGCAGGGCATGTGCGGTAGCGCCCTTTCTGGCCCGTTCACGGTCGACCTCGGTAACAAGTTGCTGCTCTACGTGCGCCGGCCACGGTTCACCGTGTTGTTGAAAGGTGTAGGTCGCCTTGGCAACATGGTAGCCGTTTGGGCCGGTTGGTACTACGTTAGCTAACCTGCATAGCTGACTAGTAGTAAGCCCCATGGCATCACCGATAGTAGCTATGTATTCCGGAGTACCCTTTACGTGTAGGTGGGTGGTGCGGCTGGGTGAAGGGACGGCCTGGGCGCGTGGGTCGTTATCTATACGGTGGCGTATGCGCTGCAGTGTAGTGCCAATTTGCCTTGGATCTTGGGCGATGGCGGTAGAACCAATGATATCCATGGGTATCTGCCCTGCCTTTAGCCTTGCCAGTTTGTTGGCTAGTGCGCCAATGGTTTTTTCGCGCCATACAAAGCGGAGTGAATCTTGCGTAGTGACGCCCTCGCCAATAACAATACCGTGAGATGCCATGTGGGTGAGGACTTGCTTGTGCTCGTGCTCACCCAGTGTGGCATCGGTAAGTCGGCGCACGCGTTCGTCGACGGTTGCTGGGCCACCCATGTTACCAATAATAGTTTCTGCTAGCCAGAGCGGTTGCGTTTGGCCAGTGCGTTGCATCCGTATGCGGTGGCTGATGTCGCGCAGGGCCATACTTAAGCCATCAAAACCGATAATTTCGCAAAATGGTGCGTACAGGGATTCGGCCATATGTACGTGCTTGGCAGTTTCGGTTTTGACATCGGCATCCTCTGCATGCTGCCAAAGGTACTGCACTGTTTCGGCAGCAGCAATCAGGAAGGATTTGATGTTGACGCCGTGTTCGGTGTGTAGTCGTAGCATTTCTGTTGTTTTGATGCCTTGCAGAGGGTGCTGCCAAAGCTGCTCTGGCGCTGGTGCATCATCGGGCGTACTGTACAGCATGGTAAGGGTTTCTGGGTCGTCTGCGTATAGCTCGGCGATTTGCTCGTGCCAAAAGGTTTGGATGATAGGTCGGTCGGAAAGCAGCCCCAGTACGGATAGCTTATCTTCTGGGGTGTCTAGACTGGTCTGGCAGTATGTGTTGAGCGCATGCGCAGCAGTGCTTCCGTGCGGTGTGAGCAGAGCGTCAGCTATAGGGCCTAGCATTGTTGCATCGTAGGTTTGGGGTGTTAAGTAGCTATCGCAGAAGTCGGCTACTAGCTGGTTTGTTTGGCTTAGTGCTTGCTGGTGCTTGGCTAGGTCGCGCTGCCCAGGTAAGAGCTGCCAATACTCGCCATAAGCATGCCGAACAGCCGCTGGGGCCAGCGGAAAGTGCTCGTTTGGAAAGGAAGGAACACTGCTTTCGTGCCCTAGCGCTTCTTGGGTTGTCATTGGATTTAGTATGACAGTATTTTTGCATGAAGTCAATTTGGTGTGGTTTTATTTAGATTTTCTGCCCAAACGGACCTAGAGGTATCCCTTTAATGTAGTATAATGACAGTAATAGCGGTGGGGTGTAAGGAGAAAACATGAGAAGGAATTTTTTTGAAGACTTTGCATACCGCGAATCCCGTGAGCCAGACGCACAGTACGGGGATTTGCTGCGGCGACTAGCTGATCGCGGTCGAGTGGCTGTATCGGGAATGGATATTGATTCGGTAATGGTACCGATGCACTATATGGAGTTTGATCTATCAAACGGGTTTCCTGCGATCACCGAACGAGACCTTACTCGTGGAACAAGCCCTGAGATTATTGCAAATTATCAGTCCAATCCGGATAGACGGCCACTCGCTGGCCCGCTAAAACAAGGCATGGCAGAGATGCTAGCTTTTATGAACGGTGCGGTTACGCAACAAGAGCTGAAGGAATGGGGTTGTAGTTTTTGGACCCCGTGGCTAACTCATGAAAAAACAAGTAAACGCGGGCTTCCTGATGGTCATTTAGGGCTTGGGTCGTACGGCGCTGCTTTTCATGCTTTCCCTACAGATACTGGCACCCCTTTTGATCAGTATGAAGCGCTCGTTGGTCAAATCCGCGATCGCCCAGAACTGCGCACACATATCGTGACGCCCTTTGTACCAGATAAAATCACGCGCGCACCAGGACACCAACAAAAAACAGTTGTGGTGCCTTGCCACGGTTTACAGCATTTTATTGTTGATCTGGCAACTGGTACGATAGACTTGCATCATTTCCAGCGTAGCGGCGATGTACCTGTAGGGGTTCCATACAACATGACAGGCTATGCTGCCGTGCTGATGATGGTGGCTCAGGTGACGGGCTATAAGCCAGGAGCACTCAGGCACATTATTTCTGATGCTCATTATTACACAACATCACAGCCGGCAGTTGAGGAACTAGTGACAAGGGATCCTTACCCATTCCCTAAGCTACATATTAATCCAGAGATCAAAGAGCTGCGTGATTTTAGGGTATCGGATTTTGAAATTGAGGGATATGTGGCACATCCTCCGATGAAGGTTGGCGAGGTGGCGGTATAGCGGTATGACCATGGGACGCCCCCCTAGAGTTGAGCTATCGAACGCCCGACTTGCTGAACAACATGAGGTTATGGAAGGTATTTTAGACGACGGCGTGTGCCCTTTTTGTGTTGAAAGCTTGGCAAAATACCATAAACGACCAATTTATGAGCGGGGAAAGTTTTGGACTGTGACCGAAAATCAGTGGCCATATGCTGATACGAACTTCCACTTGCTGATGATTGCGCGTGAGCACGTAGAGACATTAAGCGACTTCGGCGGACGGATTGGTCCTGCATTTGCCGAGCTGGGTAAGCTCTCGGCAAAATATTTGGGCTTGTATGGTACCAATACTGCCGGACTTGGGATGAGAATAGGAAACCCTGCCGAAACAGGAGGTACGGTTCGTCACTTACACGCTCATTTGCTGCAAGTAGACCCTAATGCGGCACCTGGCACAAAAGTTAAGATGAAGCTTGGCGAGGTAAAATAGTTATTTCTCGGGGTACGGAATGAGGCGTTCTGCCGGGGTGCGGGCTTCTGCGACTGTTTTGACTCTAATAATTTCTACTCCGCACTCCTCTAATACTCGTTGGCCATCAAGCATTGCGTACCCTTCTGCAAAGTAGATGCGTTTGATGCCTGATGCGGCGATTATTTTTGCGCAATTGGGACATGGGAAAACAGTAACGTAAAGATCGCTGCCTTCAAGGCTAGCTCCTTGCCGGGCGGCCTGTGCTACACAGCTAGTTTCGGCATGTATGAATAGTGAGAGTTCAATATTGCTCCCACGATTTGCGAGTATTCGCGGATCACTTTCTAGACTAGTCATATATTCTGAGGGCATCGCTGAGTTATGTTGCATAGCAATGAGTTGACCATTCTGGCCGATAATTGCAGCAGCAACATGGCGCCACCAGTCGCTGCTTTTGTTTGCTTCATGGTAAAGCGCGCGGAATATCTGGTCAAGTTCGGAGCTCTCGATGAGTTGCCCTGTCTCAACTATTTGGTTAACATTGGCATTTCGTCTGTCCCAGCGCAAGAAAGGTGAATCGAAAGTAAGTTTTGCTTGTACGGGAGTGCTATCGGCGAGGCCTCGGCTAATGTCGTCGTCCAGCAGAGTGATATTCTGCCTCTCATCACTTAATCGGTTTTGCATGTCGGTGAGTGTGAGAATCTGCGCATTTACACCAATCCCTTGTAGTAACGCTTGTACGCGCTCGGGATTTAATAAACGAAGCTCTTTGCGCGTGTAGGGTGCAAACTGTAATGCGATTTCGGTCGCAAAAACGCCAATATCCGAACCTCGCTCTGCATGTTTATCAATTGTACGTAGGTAGCCATTATCGAGCACGGGAATGTAGCCGGCTAACAAATCGTTATACTTTTTCATCACTGAATAGCGCCTGAATGGCAGTTAGTTTTTCAGGACCAGGAAGAGTGTCACTTAAAATACTGGCTACGCGTTCGCCTATCGCAGATGCTGTGTCGGTGCTGCGTTGGGCCGCGCCAATTTCAATCTTTCGGATTTGTGCACCAGTCGATGTAGTAGCTTGTGGCTCTAGTACGACGACTCGCTCGCAGTACTCCCCTTCCAGCTCACGAATCTCGTGTGGCTCGTATGTTTCGGCCGTGACCACCAACACATCAGGATGCACGAGCTTAATGAGTCCCCAGCGCTCTTCGTTAGGCTCTTTTAAGGTAATTAGGCCAACGCCTCGTAAATGAGAGAGCAGCCGAACGCGCTCTTCTTCGTTAACGATTGGGCGGCTTTCACCTTTGCGCTTGCGGATTTTTGCATCGGAATCAACCCCAAGCACTAGTACATCTGCAAACTCTGAGGCTCTTTCTATGTATGCGGCGTGTCCCACATGCAACAGGTCGAACGAGCCGGAAGTGAGGGCAATTGTCATCCCTGCTGCGCGTAGACCCTCTACTATCGTGCGTAAGGCCTCTTTATCTTCAACGAACCGCTTCTCAAAAGCAGAACCAGGTGAAAAGATAGTTTCGTGACGCGCGGTTGCGGCCGCATACGTTGGACTATCTTCTCGATAGGAGCGGTTCCATATCATCTCGGCACGCTCAGTGCTGTCTATGGCTGATTGTGTACTCATGAAAGGGTGTTTGCGTAAGTGTGGGTTTGCAAAAATAGTGTCAATCTTGTCTGCTACGCCAGCAAGAGCGTTTTTTACAGGGACAAAATCTTCGGCATAACCGATAAGTGGCACCAACTGGTTTGCAAGCACGCCTAAGGAAAGGGCTCCCAGGTGCTGGTTGCTTGGAATATCGGAGTCTATAAAGGCATCGTAGGCAATAAGGCCAGTGCGCAGGCAGTTGAGTCGGCGTACGGCGTCAAAGACTTTACCAAGCTTGGAGCTACGGTCATAGATGGCTTTTTCTACGATAAAGCGCTCTTTTACGCTTGCTTCGGGAACGAGTTCTTGATAAACGGTATGGAATTTACGAATACGATGCTCAACATCGTCAGATGTAATAAATTCATAGCTAATATCTCTGCTAACATGCTCATCATCGTAGCTTTTGCCCCAGTTCTGGGCCGCCATTGCTTTCATAAGAAGCTCTTTTTCTTCGTCTGTCAGGCCAACGGTGTTATTGGTGTCTTGGCGCAAGAAGAGCCGGGTAAGGTTTAGCATGAGACGCGCCTGGTCTAGGCCATCACTATCCGCGTGAAGTGTATGTCGCCATTCTTCGCGCGTTATACCTTCTGGCATATACCGCGTCCAGCGCGGTATAGTCTCTAGATGTTCAGCATACGAAGTAGCTCTAAAACGCTCGTCAAGCTCGTGTCCTGCAGTAATCCCTATTTGCTCGGTCATTACTATTTATTGTACGGAGGTGCAGAAAGAATGCAAACATAAGCACGGTGCCAAGTGCGCTAGGGATATGCTACTATAAACACTAGCATGAAATACACTCGGTCTCGACGTATTGCCCTACTATTCCTACCTGTGGTCGTGGCTATATTGGGTGTGGCAGCGGCAAATGTGCCAGTAATGGCGGCTAGCTGCGGTGATCTTACGACAGCTGTAGTGGACTGCGGAAGCGCTAACGATTCTACGGGTAGTCCGGTTGTTGCCATTTTGGTGATAGCCATCCAAATACTCACTGGTGCAGTGGGCGTGGTGGCTATAGGTGCCTTAGTGTATGCCGGCATGATGTACTCCTCTGCTAGTAGCAATGCCGCGCAGGTTACTAAGGCAAAAGAGCTGATTCGTAACACAGTAATAGGGTTAGTTGTGTTTGCTCTAATGACCGTTGGGCTACACTTTTTGATACCTGGCGGGCTGTTCTCGGGCAGTACTAAGTTTGGTGCCGGGGGTAATGGTTTAGGCAAAATAACGCCAATTGCGGTAGAACAACCACGGAAACAGATTGGGAGCGATGATGACAATGATAGCAACAATAATAGTAGCCTCAAGGATGTCGCCGGTGAATGTTATAACGTAAAAGTTACCAAATCTGACATTAATGTTAAGCGCTTCCATAGGAGCGGTAGCCAGCCGTATGCGTTAGAGAACTCGTTTGAGGGTATCGACTACGCATTGAAGCACGGATACAAGGCTATAGACCTTGATATAATGGTCACCAAGGATGGCGCGATTGTGGTGACTCATGGATGGTACCCGCTAAAGTCTGGCAAAATGGGTGGATTTGTTGATACGGCCGGCAAGATAAAAGACAAAAATAGGCGAATACAGTCTATGACGTTGGCCGAGGTGCGACGCTTGAAGCATAAGGATGGTGGCTACCGTATCAGCACACTAGAAGAGATGATTGATTATGCGAAGGGCAAAAAATTAGTGCTAGGGATTGAGGTTAAAAATAATGGCCCCACCGAAAAGCAAATGCCCCAGATTGCGGCACTGCTGAATAAGGCGAACGTGAAGGCGGGCTTTATGTTTGATAGGGGCAAATCCGGCCAAGCATCCGCCCGCAAAACCGCCCGAAGCCTAAACTTTTACACCCGTTATGTAAAGACCAGTGGTGGGAACAGGGCGTGGGTGGCCCCCACTGGCGATTCGCCACTATGCAAACAATAGGTAATGAGGCAAATATATCATGAATAATGAAACTCCCAACCAAACAAATGCCGTGCAGCCGCAGCCGCTCCAGAGTGACTGGCTGGCTGAAGCTTCTGTTGGCGATGCTATGCCGCCGCCAAGAAAGCGCCGTGTGGTAATTGCATTAATTGCTGTGGTTATTGTGGCGATTATTGCCGGAGCAGTGTATATACTATGGCCAAAAAGTTGCTTTGTGGTTGACGATTACCAGCCCTTAGTAGCTATGGCACAAGATTTTGAAGACGGTTATGGCGCTGATTTGAGCGATGTAGAAGCCGGGCAAGTTTTGTTTTCGCAGTCAGTCTACTTTATCGAAGGCACTGTCGATATAGACGACGAAATGACGAACGATCTTGACGATTTTTATAAACAATTAGCAGCCTATTACGCTACTCACCAAGGCTCAGCACCAGTATCCATTGCTATTTCTGGCGAGTATATTGCTGGCACATCGTCAGACGAAACCAAGCTACGTATGCAAAAAATAAAGGCTGGGCTGGTGGATGCCGGGCTGCCCGAATCCACTCTGCGCGTAGCCGACCCAAGCGCGATTGTAGTTGATGAAGATTCTGAGAATGACGATGACATCGTAGATGGGCTACCGGTTACGGTGACTATTAGCCCAATCTCGCGCTGCGATAGTAAATAAGAAAAATTTTATAAATAAAAACCGTTCGGTCAACCCGAACGGTTTTCTGGGTAGTTATAACCTACGCTTAGTTAGCTTGGTTTTCCACTTTGATGCCAGGGCCCATGGTAGTGGTAATGGCAGTAGATTTAACGTAGCTACCCTTTAGGCTTGATGGCTTTTGGCTTTGCAAGCTTGCAAAGAATGCGGCAGCGTTTTCTTGCAGCTTCTTAGCGCCAAAGCTTACCTTACCGATAGATAGGTGAATGGTTGCTTGCTTGTCAACGCGGTACTCAACCTTACCAGCTTTAGCTTCGGTAACAGCCTTCGCTACATCAGCAGCTACGGTGCCGCTCTTAGGGTTAGGCATGAGGCCTTTAGGGCCAAGCACGCGGGCAAATTTACCAAGCTTTGGCATGTAGGCTGGGGTGGCAATCAGCACGTCAAAGTTCAGCTCACCCTTTTCCAGCTGCTTAGCAAATGTTTCGTCACCAGCAATGTCCGCACCGGCTTTTAGCGCCTTTGCGGCATCTGCTTCTGGAGCGAATACGGCTACTCGGATCTTTTTGCCGGTACCATTAGGCAAAGCTACGGTTGCACGGATGTTTTGGTCGGCCTGTCGTGGGTCAACACCTAGGCGTACGTGTACTTCTACGCTGGCATCAAACTTTGCGGGGTTGGTTTCTACGGCAAGTGATAGTGCATCAGCTAGGTTGTATACTTTACCTGCTTCAACTTTTTCAGCCACCTTGCGGTAGTTTTTGCCGCGGCGTTCTAGCTTAGAGCGGACCTTTGGTGCCGGGCCTTTCTTCACGTGGGCCTCTTCGTCACCCTGAGCACTGGTATCGCCAGCTTCTTTACGGGCTAGACGTTCTGCTTCTTCCTCGGCTTCGCGGAGGGCTTTTTCGCTGCGTTTACCAGCTTTCGCTGTTTTTACGTCAGCTTTTTCGGCTACTACTTCTGCCTCTTCGGCGACAACTTCTGCTTCTGCTACTTCAGTTTTTGCAGCACCTTCAATCGCTGCTTCGATTTCAGCGATGGTGTTTTTTTCAGTCACATCGAGCTTTAGCTCGGCGGCCTTTTCTAATAGTTCGGCTTTTTTAGCCATCAGGTTTGATCCTTTCTGTGGTGCAAACGGCGTTTCTGGCGCCTCCCAACATTGATTTAATTGTGTTTTGATTTTAGCAGATTATAAGAATAATTGCAAATTGTAGACCCAACTATTTTGGCTATATTACCTCTGTTGCCCACCACCCATAGCGTACAGACTATTGACATAACCACTACGCTTTGATATTATGATACTTGTGTTTTTTGGAATCCGACCTATATCAGCGGTATATTCTAGACACAAAATCCACGAGTAATTGACATAATCAACCTATCCGTGGGGGTATAAATTAGGAGATGAAATGAAATCTATCAAGATGGCGATAGCAATCGCTATTATTAGTGCTGCTCTAGTGAGTGGCGTATCAAGCACGACGTATGCTACCGATGAAAAGCCTGCTAAAAAAGAAGCAGTCACTAAAAAAGAAGACAGAAATGCCGAGCCTAAAGTGATCGAGGTGCAACCTGGTGATACGCTTACGAGCATCGCCGAAACAAATGGGGTAGACTGGCCACGCTTGTTTAACGCTAACGAGCAAATTGCCAACCCAGATAGTATCAATCCCGGCGATAAAATTACAATTCCTTTGCCGGATGCCGAATTGCCTGACCGCGTGTCGGCCGTGGTGGCCGCTCAGCAGCAAGTGGTGGCTCAAACTGCCACTACCTACACAACGCGTAGCTATTCGTCTGCACCAGTAAACGGTAGCAGCTACTACGTAGGTAACGGCATGTGGTGTACCGATTACGTGCAAAGCAAACGCGGTGATGTGGGCGGCTATGGTAACGCAGGTTATAACTGGATAAGCGAAGCGCAATCACAGGGCAAAGCGACTGGTACCGCGCCACGAGCAGGTGCCGTAGCAGTAACAAACGGCCATGTAGCGTATGTAGAATCGGTAAATGCTGATGGCAGTTATGTAGTGAGCGAAATGGGCTGGAACTACCAGGCCGGCAACTACAATAAGCGTACGGTGAGCCCAGGCACATTTGGCGGGTTTATCTACTAAGGTCTATCTAGTAAAAATCAAAAACATCGCGATCTCGCGATGTTTTTGATTTGGTCGGGATGACTGGACTCGAACCAGCGGCCTCGCCACCCCCAGCGGCGCGCGCTACCAACTGCGCCACATCCCGAACTATATGTATAATACCATGCTTTGATTTCTCTCGGGTGGCTCGGACCTCGCCGTCACGATGGATTTTCTCTGAAAATCTTCGCGACCCCGCCTCAAACGAAAAACGCCTCCGATCACTCGGGGGCTTTTTCGTCCCGTTACCGGGCAGGGCTAGAGGACGCTCAGGAGTGTCCACGCACCTCCAGTTTGGCGCAGCGTGAAGCTGTGATTGCCGTCACTCATAGTAACGGTGCTCATAATGCTTTCACCCCTTCGCGCAACGACGCGGATACCGCGATCGATAAACTGGTAGGTTTTACCCGCCCATTCCATTCTGCGAGGGATTGGCTGCATATCGCGGCCAAAGCCAATCGCGGTAATAGAAACAGGACTGTTGATTGATTTGTTCATAGCATACTCTCCTATGGTTACGACTTTTTGATAAGTGGTGGAGTATGAACGACAAAGCCGCTGGCCTGCCCCACTTAAAAGTAGTACAGCGTATGCTTGAAGTCGTGATTTCGGAGGTTCACCACCTATGTGGCGAGCCTAGTGCAATGTACGGCTTGGGAGTGGAAATCCGGTTGTTGCCGAAAGTACGCCCATAACCTATTACTAGTATAAGCGGTTTTGGGTTCGCCGTATAGTCTAGACAATACTAAAATATAGCGTGAAAAAGATGAAAAAACGGTGGACTATTACCTAATTATAATCACCGCCAGATATACCAAAGTATTGCTCTAGCGTTTGTATGCCCTTATTCTTCATATCCGTCGCCGTGGCTACTCCTACGTAGCGCCAATGCCAAGCTTCGGGCGAATAGCCGGTGATACTGGTAAGTCCTACGGGGTAGCGCTGGATAAAGCCGTACTCGGCAGCGTGCTGAGTAAGCCAGGTATACTGCGCGCTGCCGGCAAAGCACTCTAGTGCGCAGCCACCTACTTTTAGGTCTGCTGCTAGGCCGGTTTGGTGCTCACTGTAGCCTGGGCGAGCGCTCACCGTATCCGCGGCGGCCTGGCTACCGTTTACGCGTACCCAATGGCTGTATACGGTTGCTTGGTCGCTATAACTGCGGTAGGCGCTCGATAATTCAAACCCTAAACCTGCTGCCAGTGCTGCGTTCATCATGGCGGTCATTTGGCCTGCCGCTTCGGCACGCAGCAAGTAGCCGTTTACGCTTGCAAGGTCGCTAGGTGCCCACGATAACGGGCTAAAACAGTGCTTTTTATTAATCACTACTGTAACACTGCCGGGATTGGCAGTACCGCAGTTGGCTGGAGCTGCAACCGTACCGGTAGGTTTTGCGGCCGCCTCGGCTTTGCGTTTTGCCTCCTCTTCGGCGGCCTTCTTCTTAGCCTCCTCTTCAGCTTTGCGGGCGTCATCAATCTTTTTTTGAATGGCTTGTTTGGTTTCGGCATCTATCTGTGCGATACGGTGTTTGTGTGTGGTCTCACGCTCTTTTGTGGCCGCGGCTTCATTAGCATACAAATAGTAGTTTGCGCCTGCAGCAAGCGCAAGTAGTACGGGAATGGATATAATCAGCACGATTCGCCGGCGCCAAAAATGCTGCCTGGGTGCAGATGGCGGCGTGGCTCGCCTACGTTCAACAGACTTACGCATATATCCATTGTACTACGTGATAGAGGTGTGTTGAATAAACTTACGCTACTCCATTTAGGTGAGTGGCTTTTTCAGCGGCCGCTAGTTCGCGTAGTTTGTTGGCGTAGATGGCAAGGTGGTCTATACGTCGATTGATTGCTTTGGAATTATGCACAAAGCCGTCTAGGGGGCTAAAAGGAGCCGTGTCGAGGACTACTGAGCCTGGCGGAGTATCCTCATTAGCTAATTCTATAGCCTCTTCTATCATAACGGGTGCTGCTCTCTTTACTCTATCTACCTGGGAACGGCGCTCTGCGAGTCGCTTTGTCTTATCAACATAATTGGCTGTCTCGTCTAGCTGGGTGATTTCCTGTAGTACTAAAGATAGTTCACGCTGTGTGATTGCCCGAATACCTAGATTTACGGGAAGAGTAAAGTCTCCTGCCAGCATGCCTATTTCATGCTGCGCCGACTCGGGCAATTGCAAGCCTTGGTCGAGGTTAAAGCGATAATAGGCGGCAAGTAGAGAGTCGGACGGCAAGCCGTAGTAATCGAAGCGCTCAATAAGGTAATTCCAAAGGTCGGGAGCGCTGATAAAATATTCTCGATCCTCCGGAGAGTGGATATGATTGCCGCTAAAATATTCATTAGGATTGGGTTGTCCCCAGGGAATACCTTGATGAGCCCAACCTATACGCCCAGTGTGACTTAGCTCTCCAAGAGTCATGCCTGGGGCTATGGGCATTTCTAAATTCCCACCCACAAACACCCCTGTGGTGTGAGGGTGGGTCCATTCGGCCCTATCTTCTTCTGTAGACCAATCGTGTGTCGTGGTAATAGAGCGACCTAGGCCGGCTCCTATGCGTAGAGTACGGTAGCCCGCCTCATTGGTTTCTTTGGACAGACTTGCCCAACTGGATACCTCGGGCGTCGCGGTAGTATGAGTAAAAAGTGTGCGGTGTTCTACCATGTAAGTTTCCCCTTCTTGCCACCCAGTTACTATATAAAGGCAGTGTAGCATACGGGTACGCAAACGAACAGGGCTCCCGCCTGCCACCGTGATGGTGGCAGGCGGGAGCCGGGGGCGAGATGGAGTCACCGTCGAGCCCCTACTGAGCCGTCCTCCTGTCGAGACATCGCTGGAGAAAGGCCCCTGCCTCGGGGATACCCTTGGCCGAGAAGACCGTGTAGGCTTCCAGCTCGGCCCCCGAGAGGTGTCGCCGAGCATGCGTGATGCCTTTCGGTTCCGTTTCTACTGCCGTCATCTGGCAGCAACGATGCAGGAACTCGTCTGCGTCCAGCTGTCCCCTCTTCCGGAGGAGCTGCTGGTACTTCCGGAACTCCTTTCGGGTGAGATACTCGCGAGCGTCTTGTTCGCCCGCGAGATTGATGGCCTGATCGAAGCTCAGGACCGGGGGACGGTGGTGTTTGTCAGGCGGTGGCGGGAGCCTCCGTAGCTGTGGCTCGAAGAGCGAGCCGGGTTCTAGCCCGAGCTCTTTCTCGAGCTTGGCCTGGAGGGCCTGGTCCTCCTTGCTGGTGATACCCCGCAAGGCCACCTTAGCCAAGAGGGCCTTCAGCTTCCTCAACATATATACTCCGTATCTCTTACAGCCACACGGGTGTGCAGCAGTAAGTATACTCTACCATTGTTTGCACTATATAGCAAGAGCACCCTTTTGTAGTGAAGGGTGCTCGTATGCTATAAAGTGTGCGGATTAGTCTACGACTTCTACGCCCATGCTGCGGGCGGTGCCGGCAACAACTTTTACGGCGCCATCTAGGTCGATAGCGTTTAGCTGGTTCATTTTCGCGTTTGCGATTTCTTCTAGCTGTGCGCGAGTGATTTTACCAACTTTGTCGGTGTGCGGCTTGCCGCTACCCTTTTGGATGCCGATAGCCGCGCGGATCATGTCGTCCACTGGCTGGCCAAGGCTCTTCCAGGTGAAGGTGCGGTCTTCGTACACCTGAATGTGCACAATAACATCCTTGCCCATGTCGCCTTTAGTCGCATCGTTAAATGGATTGATGAAATCCATCATGTTTAGGCCCCACTGGCCAAGGGTACTACCAACAGGAGGACCTGCCGTTGCGCGGCCAGCTGGAATCCTAAGTTTAAGGTTTCCGATTATTTTTTTAGCCATAATTAAATTTCCTTTTGTAGTTTACTGCTAAATAGTTGAAGCGATTTGCAGTGCGTAACAGGTATAATTATAGCGTACTTTAGCAATAATTTCAAGCATTAAGAGCGGTGATGTCTTCGGTAGAGAGCTGAAGCGTTTGTACGGCGCGCTCGCCAAATCCTAGTGTTATACGATCGCGGGGTTGTTGGTCGCTGACCGTTGCGAGCGTGAATAGTGCCGGGCTACTAAGGTCAAATGTAGTAAGTTCAATACGTCCCAATTCTACCGCAAAACGCAGGGGTGGATGGCCGTCACTTTTGCTGGCCGTCAATAGGTCTGTCAGTAGCGGGTAGAGAGCTGTATGTGCAAAAGCTCGGATTGATGCACTGGATAAGCGGTCGTACGGCGGAGCGGGAATTTCAAGCGCAAATGATTGGCCGTCGCCAGTCGGCCGCATGTACCGGCCGCCGTGATCGCTTACGATGTCTAAGAATTGTTGGCCGCGCAAGGTTAAATCAGAGCGGAGCTTAGGATAATCGGCCTCGGCTTGTTGCCGTGAGTGCGAGGTATCCCAGTTGATTACGAAAGCATTTGGCGTGGTAGGAACGTTTAGTTGCAAGGCATCAGCTACGGACTTATTAGGGTATCGTTGCGCGTACGCGTATAGGGCGTTAAGCCGCGGAGTAACGTCACCTGCAATCAGCTCCCATTGAGTTTTTATCTGCTGTAAATCTTCTGCCGATGGTTCGCCTAGTTGCCTAGTAAATGCTAGTTGTGCTACCCCTGCCGCGCGCTTACCTATTTCTGCCGGCAGGTATAGGCCTGCAACAAGGTGCTGCTCTGGGTTCATGCGGCTTTCGGCAAGCTGGTATTTGTGGTCCTGAAATGTTTGGCCAAGGGTCGAAACGGTTAGGTCGACTCGATGGTTAGTAATGTGGGCTTGCTGGAATGCCAGGTTTTCGGCTGGTGTCTTAGTGGCGTTAATTTGCACGATTGCACCGGCACTGTCGGGGTGGTAATCATCTTGCTGGAAGAGTGCAAAGCCCTCAAACGAAGGGATGTTAGCTTCGATACTGTCGGCTATGGGCAGAACGATATCATGAATAGCCTGGCGTTCCTGTGCCATTGCTTGGTAATCATGATGAGTAAAATAGTCGCGCATAGATAGAGTAAATAAAGCATGGTCTGTCCCCCGCCGTGCCCACCCCTCGTAGGGACAGGCACGGCGGACTGGGGACCGAACGCACGGAAGGTCAGTCACCGGTGTCGGGTGGGCGAGGATCGTACGTTGGCCTCGTAGAGGTCACGGTCACGATTCCTCGCTCGGTCTCGGTGTACTCGGTCTTGTCCTTACTGAGCCGAGTTCGCTCGTAGAGGTGGCAGGAGTACACCACGTGTTCAGTGGTGTAGGTCATGGTAACCTTGCGTCCTGGGTATATCTTGATCTTGCGATGATGCACAAGATCCTTGATAGTTGCCAGGATCTCCGGTGCCATGGGCGTGTCGCCAGTCTTGCCAGCCTCCCCGATCCTCAGACAGTGGTCGATGATTAGATTGCCGACCACAGCCAGGTCACCTGTGATGTGGAGGTTGTGGTGATCCACGCTCACAGTGATGGCAGGCTTCTTTGAATCAAGCATTTGAACCTCCCGGTTCGGTATGTGGGTGTAGCATGGACGCCACTACCCTGTCTTTCCATTATAGCACAAACATAAGCATAAGTCAAATAGAGGATTACCTCAGTATCCTTAGTTGATAATCACAATAGTAGTCGAAGGGGTGTCTAACGCTTCTTAAGCCGATCAGCAATAATCATTCCGGCGGCAACGCCAGCCGCAATAGTGAGTGCCTTGCCGGCTGCAATACCAAGACTTGCTATCAGCCGAGCACGTGGCGACGATTGTATTTCTTCTTTGCTTTCTTGGTCTGGCTTGTCAGGTAAAAAGCTGACGATTTGCTGTAGGGTATCCTCAACATCCGTCAAGAATCCATTAGTGAGGCAATTGATAAAAGCCGCTGGCGATAATTGAGTGCTTTCGTAGAGATGCTCGTCGGCTTCAGCCTTGTGCCATAGAGTAAGGCTAGTATGGGTTGGTTTGTGGCTGATGTCAAATTTAGGAGAAAGCGTGGCGAAGGTTTTGTAGCGCCGCTCAATGTCTTCAGAAGTAATATTGGCGGTTGCGCGTACTAGCTCATCAATATCGGTGTTGTAAGTTACGACTAATTCACCAATAAGCCCGGAATAGGCACTTATGTAGGCCGCTTTTGCGGCCATGAGTGTGGCATAGCGGTCTTCGCTTGCACCGGCAAACTCTTCGGAAATAACACCAAGCAAGTCTGCTTGGCTACTTTCAAATTCCTCAAGCTGCCCTGCGAGCGGCGAAATTTCTTCTGCCGCAATCGGTAGCTCAATCTGTTTGTCCAGTTCGGGGATAGATTCCTGCCGTGGGGGTCCTTGTAAGGCATGGTCATCGTTATCACGGCGCGGTCTATTTTCGTCGTCTGGCCACGGTGCTTCGACACTACTCATGCTATACTCTCCTTTAACAAAAAGTGGGCTCCTCGCTTAGCGAGCCACCCACTTTTATTGATCAATTTGCTGGCTAATTATACTTTCTTTACTTGTAGTGCATCTAGCTCTACCGGTGTATCGCGGCCGAACATGCTTACCATCACCTTTAGCTTGCCCTTGGCGGTATCGATTTCGCTTACCGCGCCGTCAAAGCCCTTAAATGGTCCGTCAACGATGCTTACCACTTCGCCTTCGGCAAAGTCGATTTGGTGCTTAGGGTCTTCTACGCCCATGCGCTTCTTGATTTTAGCGATTTCACTATCTGAAACTGGGGTTGGTGTAGTGTCAGCACCCACAAAGCCGGTAACACCTGGGGTGTTGCGCACAATGTACCAGGTTTCGTCAGTCAGTTTCATTTCTACCAGCACGTAGCCTTGGAAGATCTTGGCTTCGATTACCTTGCGCTTACCATTTTTGATTTGGATTTGCTTTTCTTTTGGCACCATGGCGTCAAAGATTTTATCGGCCATATCTACAGCCTGGATACGCTGCTTGATGCTGTCGGCTACTTTTTCTTCGTAGCCGCTGTAAGTATGGATAGCGTACCACGCACGGGTACTGTCGTAACGGTTGATTTTAGCCATTATTAGTTGCTCCCTAGGATTAGCTTAAATAGTTCTGAAAAGAGAAAATCGAGGAATAGGATAACGACAACAAAGAATGCGGTGAACGCGAGCAGTGCGAGTGTCATCGCCCAAGTGCTTTTGCGGTCTGGCCAACGAACTTGGCGAAGCTCGGCCCAGGCACCCTTAAAATAAGTTCCCATTGCTTTTAGCGGGTTTTTGCTTGTACTTGGCTCAGGCGCTTCGGTACGCTCTTTGTTTGCTTTTGCCTGCTTGGCAGGCTTTGCTACTGCGGGTTTTGTACGTGGTGCCTTATCGCCTGCGGTGATACGCGTCACTTTGGTGCCACTACCCTTGTTGGTTGGTGCTTTAGCCACTACCTATTTTCTCCCAAATTTAAAAGCTTGGATGTTCCAAGCTGTCAAGTCTATACTACGCCTTTGGGGCGTGTTTGTCAACATGCGCATGCATGGTAAAGCTAAATGTAGAGCCGTGGTTCAAGCGCGAGGTTAACTGTATTGCTACACCTAGCTTTTTGGCAAGCTTACGGGTAACGTACAAGCCTAGGCCGGTGCCGCCAGTTTCGCGAGTACGGTAATCTTCGCTGCGCCAGAACTTATCAAACACGTGGGCTTGATCGGACTTTGATATACCAATACCCGTGTCTTTAACGCTAAATTCAATAGAATCGCCGTTTTTTGTCACGATAACCGTAATCTCACCTTCTTTGGTGTACTTAATAGCGTTAGTGACAAAGTTTTGTAATAGCTCCTTAAGGTACAGGCGGCTTGCGATAACGGTGCCTAGCTGCGGTGAAGTGTCGAGGTTGAAGCGCAGTCCCTTGGCTTCGGCTTGTGGAGCGTACTCATTGTATAGGTCATGTATCATCATTGCTACGTCAATTTCTTCGGTAGCATCGGCCACGCCGCGTTCGGCGCGACTGAGTGTACTTAGGTCGTTTACCATGCGCGCAAGGAAGAGTACTTGATCGTGCGACGCCTTAACATTTTTTACTAGAGTAGTTTTAGGAATGTCGCTGCGGTCTATCATTAACTGCAAGTTAGAGAGTGAGCCTTCGGCAATAGTGATGGGCGTGCGGAGCTCGTGGCTAACCACCGAGATGAACTCGTCGCGCTCTTCTTCGAGCGATTTTTGCTTGGTAATATCGCGCAAAATTACCACATAGCCATCATGGCCTAACTCTTGGTTGCTGTTGGCGCTGCGGATAGCTGAATAAATAACGCTTAGACGTACGGTTTCACCCGATATGACAGCGCTTAGGTCTTCGTGCGATTCGACACTACGGGCTTTACGGAAATGGCTTACCAAGCGAAAGCGCTTGTGCTCTACATCGGTAAGGGTCAAGATAGTGTCGATATTCTTGCCCTTTAGCTCGCTGTTGGTGTCGAGCAGATTCAAACACGCGGCGTTGTATACTTGTATCACACCGTCTTTATCGGTGCTTAGTACGGCATCGGCAAGGTTGTTTACAATTGTCATAATACGGTCGCGTTGCAAAGCCTCTTCGGCCTGACTGCGTGATAGCTCTTGACGGTCAATGTCTTGATCGGCTGTCAGTGTACCTGCAATGTAGCCGGTAACTGCGGTGCCCAGGAAGAACAGGCTGGCGCGCAACATGTATTCGGCGTCATCGATATTTAGCAAAATATCGCCGATTGCAATCATAAAGAACACCAGCATGCTTATGTGTAGCCCGGTACGGCCAAGGTAAATATAGGTAGCAAAGAAAAGGATTATCCAGCTGGCCATGAATGGCATATCAAAGCCAGTGACAAACCAGAAATAAAGCACTGCCAATACGTGGTAGCCGGCTAGACGTAGGGTGACATTCAGACGCGTGGTGATGGGTGTTAAGAATTGGTAGATACCAAGAATGAGCCAAACAATACTAACGGTGTAAAAAACCGGCAGCGAAAATGCATGGTCATTATGCACAAGCTTGAATTGCAGCAGGATGCCGTAAAAGGCCAGGCAAAGGGGCATCAACAGTCCGGTGGCACGCACTACAAAATCGGTGTGCCGATTAAAATTTGGTTCGCTGCCCTTCCCCCTTATCATTGCTTACTATTGTAGCAAAAGTGTTTTTTAAACACTAGGGGTTTCGCGTTTAATTTGCTGGCGGTGCAGCCGGAAGTGCGGGTCATAGCGTTCGACTTCCTGCCAAAATTCCTTGGAATGGTTCATGTGTCTGGTGTGGCATAGTTCATGGATAAGGACGTAGTCAATAAGTTCGTCGGGTAGTTTCATGAGAGCAATATTAAGGCTAATTGTTCCAGTACTACTGCAGCTGCCCCAGCGGCCGGCAGCATGGCTAAAGCGGACGTTAGTGTAACGAAATCCATGAGCACGGGCAAGTGCTGTCAGCCGCCCTGGCAACGTCGCTTTTGCTTCGCGCCGCAGAATGGTGATCACTTTATCACGAATTAACTGCTGCACCTCACCCGCATCAATGCGGGTACCGGGCGGCAGATATACAAGCAGTTTTTGCCGCTCTTGCTTAGTGGAAGGCGTGGCTACCATACCGGTATGCACTACGGCAATGGTGTGATGTTTGCCGACTGATTGGCCGTCGCCATAGGCCGCTCGCGGGGTAGTTTGCCTGGCGATAGCGCGAAGCTCTTCGCGGGCACTATGGATGACTCCTTTTATGTATAGTAGTGGCGTGTAAGGTGGCGCAGTAGCAACAAACCGGCCGTTCACGCCCATTTTTATACTGACCTTTCGGCTACCGCGGCGCTTGTGTACAACAATTTCGCCAAATTCGGTGTCAACGAATGTTTGCATAATGTGCCTTTACTGAATGCCGATTTTTCGCTTGCCCGGGTTGACGGTGGCAACTCGCGGGCTTGGTGCTTGCTTGCTGGCGGCACGATTATCTACGCCAATGTGTGCAAGTACGGTACGCACTTGGCTGGCGAATGTGTGCTTACCGCTAATAACGATTGGCTTTTCGTCGGGGTGCGGTGGGCTAAAATCCCGGATAGTATCAATAAAATCTTGGCGAGTAAGGGTACCTGCTTTTACTGTCCGTTTTAAACTAGTAGCTTGGTCGGTTTGTGTCCATACGAATACGGGAGTGTAGCCTTTGCTGCGAGCCCACTTGGCAAATTCGGTACGGTTAGTGCGTGCGTCGCTACTGCCTTCAAACACAAAACTCTGCCCCGTTTTGGCAATTTCGGCTAAAAACATTAGTGTTAGCTCACCTGCCTTGCTGTTATCTGCCGCACGCGGGCCAATTTCGCTATAGTCGATATAGGGGGCATGAAATGCATCGGCAAATTGGCGGGCAAAGAAGCTTTTGCCACTTCCCGGTATCCCCACCATCATAATCGCACTTGGTCGCGACAGATGTAACGATTTCATAGAGCATATTGTACCAGATAACAGCAGTAGGCGCGAACTTCGAAGCATAAGCGTTGTATACCAATGTGGAATTTTGACAAAAAGTAAATATATTGATACAGTGTAAACAATAGTATATCGAGGTGTTTGAGGAGGCATTTCAATATGAGTATAAAGAGTAAGATCGTTGCGTTTGCAGCCGTACTTGCAGCGGTGTCGGTACTGGGCATTACGCAGCTATCGGCTCGCGCTGATAGTGTGGACCGCACTCGCGACTGCGACAAATATGCCATTGTGTATTGCGGCACCATGAGCAAGGGCGAGCTACGCGACAAATATAATCAAAAAGACCACGCTGCGGTGTTCAAGGCATTTGGTATTAGCAAATCAGGCATTTCCGGTGACATCCGTAAGGGTGTTGTGTATCGCGATGGCACTGTAAAAGTAGATGGTAAAACTGTTGCTACTGGTGCTACCATGGCAGCTCGCCACCTAGGCGGTTCTAGTATTTCAGGCAGCTCTACTGCCAAAAAAACCTCGGTAAGTAAAATGGCGAGCGCCCAAGAAGCGCTTGTGAAGTTTGATAAAAACGGCAACTTTGAATGGGCAGTCATGACTCCTTGCGGCAACCCCGTCAACGCTACGCCTAAAAAAGCACCTAAGCCACCAAAACCAGAAAAACCCACACCAGTATATAGCTGTGATTCACTTGATGCCACTAAAATCAGCCGTAACAAGTATGAATTTACTACTACCGCAACAGCTAAAGGTGGCGCATCAATTGTAGGCTATACTTATGACTTTGGTGATGGCAATACAACAAAAGGTAAGGCCACTACTACGCACACATTTGCTGAGCCTGGTACGTATGATGTGTCGGTAAAAGTAAGCGTACGGGTAGACGGCAAAACGGTCGTGGCACCTGGCACCTGCGAAACAAGTGTCACAATCGAAAAAGAAAACTGCCCAATTCCGGGCAAAGAAGACCTGCCAAAAGACAGTCCTGAGTGTAAAGAAGATAAGCCAAGTATCAAAATTACCAAAACGGTAAACGACCAGGAACATGTGCAAGTAGCCGTAGGCGAGACATTTACCTACGAAATAGTAGTAGAAAACACTGGTGACGTCGATCTAAAGAACGCAGTGGTTACTGATAAAGCTCCATCAGAAGTGACTTTGGTTTCAGCTTCTGAGGGCAAGATTACTGGTAATAGGTGGACCTTTACGATTGATGAACTAAAGGTCGGCGAATCGAAGACGTTTGAAATTACGGCAAAGTATGGCGCGTATGTTGCCGGCAAGCATGTCAATAACGTCTGTGTTGACACCCCAACTATTCCTGGTGGTCCTGATGATTGCGACGAGGCTTCTACCGAGGTGCCACCAAAAGAAGTAGAAAAAATGACGATATGCGATACCAATACAAACGAAGTTCGCGAAATCACCAAAGATGAATTTGACGCATCACACATGACCACTGATACCGGCAAGTGTAAAGAGGAAGAACCGGAGCCAGAAGAGCCTGATGAGCTACCTAAAACCGGTATCAACGAAAGCATTATGGCTTTTGTGGGTGCAAGCAGTCTAGTGGGCGCTGGCGCAGCGTACGTTGCGAGCCGACGAAGTATCTAATTAGTGAAGGGCTCGCCCTTCCCGATTTTCTGGCGGAATGAATCCGTCAGAAAATCTTCCATCCCCTAAAGCCAGTGCTTACGGCTGGTGCCTAGCGGCGGCGGCCTTACTGAGGCTAGCTAGCCAATAAATGTTTTAATAGCTTTTGCTACTTGTTCGGGTGCTTCGTAGTGTGTTAGGTGCCCTACTCCTCTTATGACAACAAGTGTCGCACCTGCTACTCTTGCATGAAGCCGCTGCTGTTTAGCGAGCGAGGTAATGGGGTCTTTTTCGCCGGCAATAAGTAGGACGGGAGCTTGCAGCTGCCTTGCTACCTGGCTAACGTCGTGGCGAACCGATACATTAAATGCCTCGGCAAGCTGGGCTGGGCTTGCAAACGTGCTGAAGTGTGCATAGTGCTGCTCGTCGATGTAGCGGCGCAGCCCAGGGTCTTTGCTGGTGCGCATAATAACGCTCATGGCCTTTGTGGCTGGCCGCATGCCTATCCAGGCGCGTGCAGCACGTGCTGGTAGTTTGCTCCCAAGCCAATAGTATAGGATAGCCAGCTGCGTGAGCGCTCGTTGCTCGCTTTCCAGCGCGGGCGAACCAATAGGATTTATCAAAACAAGTTTGGCAACTTCTGCAGGATAGGTGGCGGCATAGTGGCTGGTAACGATCGTGCCAAAGGAATGTCCAACAATATATGATTGCTCTGACGAATCGACAGACTGGCGGAACTGGTGCAGCCACTCGGTATAGCTGGCGATTGTGTGGCGTGGCGGCAAGGCTTCGCTGGCGCCAAAGCCAGGGAGGTCGGGAATAATAAGCCGGTATTCGGGTAGTTGCTCGGCAATCTTTAGTAAGCCATGGTGCGTGCCGCGAAATCCATGAATTAGTAGCAAAGTCTTAGGCTTATCAGGGTTGAGTTCCCAGTAGTGGCAGTTCTTGCCGTTAACACGTACTTGTTGCTCCATATACTCTACTCTACCACAGTTACTACTTCTTTTTCTTACGGCTGGCCGTGGGCTTTGCTGGCTTAGAGAGTTCGGGAAAGAGTATTTGGCGCACTGTCCGTTTGTCGTTTCGGTCGTGCACCTGCGCTATAATGATGGCCGTAATGATGAGTACGCCGGCTGTAATGGAGTAGCCTATAAACTCTTCCGCCGCAAGGTCGTACCACACTGGCAAATCTACTATTACCTCAGCGACTGTGTAAACGTTTGGGAAAAAGCGTATGCCAACAATTTGGTGCCAGTGCAACACAATATGCAGTAGCTCGTGCAATGCAATACTGAGCAAGATTCCTACTAGCGCAATGGTTAGTTCTACCCTAATAGACCCGATACGGAATGATTTTCTAGTTGGTGTGCGCGACGTTTTCTTTGCCATAATGGTAATGTTTATATTCACTATATCACGCTGGTAGCGCTAGAACACTGGCAGGAAGTAAGCAATCTAGATCTCAGGCATTAGTTCTTGTAGTGTGCCGTCGTCAATCATATAGTTGGCCACCCGGCCCTCATCGTCGACAGTAGAGAGGCTATTTGGGCCAGTAATGTGGATAGGCCTGATAGCTGGTTCGTCGCCACCGACACCGTAAAAGTACGGCGTTAATACCTCGTGATTTGAATCAATCGGTGCTTTGAGAAGAGCAACAATTGCCGGGATAGCGTCAGTGACATTATTGTACTTAACGCTAAAGTACCTGGCTTCGGCGGCAACAAACTTACGTTGGACATATTCCGGAAAGTTGCGGACTTGCTGTAGCTTGGCAAAGGGCTCTTTTTCCACCCCATCTAATGCAAGTTCAGCTGTCGGAAAGCGGTTTGCTATGCTTAAGCTAGATCCCATATGCATCAGGCTATACTCCAGCTGAAACGCGTCGTCTGGATCGTGCGGCGCCATGCTAACCGTCATGCTGTCATAGGTAGCCCAAATAGAAGCGCGATAGTTGCCAACCTTAAAGTCAAACGTGGTGTTTTCTGGGATGCCATAAGTGCGATAGGTGACACCTTCACCTTTATCAAGGTGAATCCACCCTTCAATACCAGAGGCATGCAGTAACTTCTCGCCGCTACGTCGCAAGGCTTGAATCATGTCCAGCTTTGCTGTTGCTGTGACAGCATCCTGGGCGGCAGTATATCGTTGGCGGTCGGCAACGGTGCTATCAACCATGCCGGTATCGAGCGGCGTTATCTTTAGGTTAAGGTCGCCCGAGTGCTTGCCGTGTCCAATACCATCTCGAACCTCACCCTGGACAAAGGCGCCTGGGATATCGTGAGGCCCCAAACGAAAATTGCCGCAGGTGCCATCGGATGGAGGAGTAAAAGCTAGTTCTTGGTCGGCGGTAGCGCCCGGTTTGATATTGCCAAATCCGTAATAGGCCAAAAAGCGTTGCACGAGCGTCATCTTTGGCGGCGGCGGGAGAATACCCGCAGGAAAGTGGCCCTCATAGGTCGTCCATCTCTCCAGAATCTCCTCCACCCTCGTACGTTCGGTATCGTCGTCGTCTTTCTCGAACTGGACGATTGTGGCTTAATCCAAAATTTTGGTTGTTTTTTGTCCCAATCCATAGCGCTTTTGCTTGGTAAAACCAAGGTTTATCTGTAGTCTTAGCATGATGAGTAAAA